>OBXV01000347.1_pt1 | contig 28059 bp, 20 predicted proteins | sample 1495451 | NCBI WGS metagenome assembly OBXV01 (sample SAMEA2580178, study PRJEB22360) | human gut metagenome | biome: human gut; feature: human-associated habitat; material: faeces | place: Denmark | collected 2008/2010 | reverse complement strand
TGCAAAGCAGAAAAAAGCAGAGCCTTTGTTTTGAAATTCCCTTTGATCGAGCACAGTTTGCCAATTACCTTTGTGTAAATCGAAGTGCATTGTCAAAAGAATTATCAAAAATGCAAGAGGCAGGATTTATTCGATATCATAAAAATAAATTTGAAATTTTGCGTTTATTGTAAAAAATGTTGCTATGACAACGGAAAAATGAATTTTCTTTCTATATAATAATGATTAGATTAATTAATCGAAGTAATTCTAACGATGAAAGGATTAGAGAGAAAATGAAAAAATGGAAAAAATGTTTAGCAATGGTATTGACAGGAGCGATGATGGTATCCGCTGTTGGTTGTGGAGCATCAAAGAGTAGTGATGGTACAACAGGTGGAGCTGTAACAGAAGAGAAAACAGATTCAGCTACACCAGATACAAAACTTTTAATTGCTGCAGCAGCTAGTTTGGAATATTCTATGAAGGAAAAATTAATTCCAATGTTCGAAGAACAAAATCCAGGAGTGACGGTTGAAGGCACTTATGATAGTTCTGGAAAATTACAAACACAAATTGAAGAAGGATTAGAAGCAGATCTCTTTTTCTCAGCAGCAAAAACACAGATGGATGCTTTATCTGAAGAAGGATATATTGATACAAATAGTGAAAAAGATGTATTGGAAAATAAATTAGTATTAATCGTTCCAGCAGATTCTAAGTTAGATGTTACAAAATTTGAAGATGTAGAAAAAGGAACAACCATTGCTTTAGGAGATCCAGAGAGTGTTCCTGTAGGACAGTATTCAAAAGAAGCTCTTACAAATTTAGGAATTTGGGATAACATTCAAGATAAAATAAGTCTTGGAACAAACGTAACAGAAGTTCTTAACTGGGTAGCAGAAGGAAGTGCAGATGTAGGAATTGTATATGCAACAGATGCTGCAACAACAGATAAAGTAAAAGTAATAGCAGAAGCACCAGAAGGAAGTTTAGCAGAAAATGTTGTATATCCAGCTGGTGTGCTTGATAAGAGCGCGAATAAAGAAGTAGCACAAAAGTTTATGGATTTCTTATGTTCTGATGAGGCAGCTGCTGTATTCAAAGAGTATGGGTTTACTCCAATTGCGAAATAAGAAATAAAAATTTTTATAAGAGCTCAGAAAAAGAGTAGAAAAGTAGGAGAAATTCGAGAGACGTTTTTCTCCTTTTTTTCGTTCTTTAAAGGAAAAGCTCGTACAGTAGGTTTTTCAGTGCTATAGTATAAGAGATAGGAAAGGGAGGAAAGAAAATGAATGTATCGCCGATTTTGATTTCGATAAAGACCGCTGGAATCGCAATTCTAATTACTTTTTTTCTTGGAATTGCTTTGGCACAATGGGTAGTTTCATTAAAAAATGAACGATTAAAAATGGTATTGGATGGTATTTTAACGTTACCACTTGTGTTACCACCAACAGTAGCTGGTTTCTTTTTACTGTATATTTTTGGGGTGAAGCGTCCTATTGGAAAGTTTTTTTTAGATTATTTTAGTATTAAAATTGCGTTTTCTTGGGGAGCAACCGTATTAGCTGCTGTTGTTATTTCTCTTCCTCTGATGTATCGTTCGGCAAGAGGGGCTTTCGAACAAGTGGATGAAAATATTTTAAATGCAGGAAGAACACTTGGAATGTCAGAATGGAAAATATTTTGGAAGTTGAAAATGCCTTTGGCACTTCCAGGGGTGGCATCTGGTGGTGTGCTTTCTTTTGCAAGAGGGCTTGGAGAGTTTGGAGCAACAGCCATGATTGCAGGAAATATTGCAGGAAAGACGAGAACATTGCCACTTGCGATTTATTCAGAAGGGGCAGCAGAAAAAATGGAACAAGCCTATGGCTATGTGGCTATTATTGTTATATTTTCTTTTGTTGTTGTGTTGTTGATGAACTATTTCACCATGAGTGGACAAAGAAAAAGGAAAAAGTAATTAGAAAAATAAAAGAGAAAGAAATTTAGGAGGAAAATATGAGTCTCCAAGTGAAGATCAAGAAGAGATTAAAAAATTTTGTATTAGAAGTAGAGTTTGATACAAGAGAAGGGATTGTTGGTATTTTAGGAGCATCTGGTTGTGGAAAGAGTATGACGCTAAAATCTATTGCTGGTCTTGTAACTCCAGATGAGGGCAGAATTGTTTTAAACGGAAAAGTATTTTTTGATTCCGAAAAGAAAATTAATTTACCGCCACAAAAAAGACGAGTTGGATATCTGTTTCAAAACTATGCATTGTTTCCCAATATGACGGTAGAAGAAAATATACAAGCGGGATTGTTTTGTTCCAAAATAGAAAAGAAGAAAAAAGTACAGGAAATGATAAAACTTCTTCGATTAGAAGGATTAGAAACGCAATATCCAGATCAATTATCGGGTGGACAGCAACAAAGGGTGGCTTTTGCGAGATTACTGGCTTATGATCCGGAAGTTTTGTTGCTAGATGAACCGTTCTCTGCTTTAGATTCCCATTTAAAAGAGCAATTACAAATACAATTAAAAGAGATTTTATCGCATTATGATAAAACGGTTTTGATGGTATCCCATGATAGAAATGAGATTTACCGCTTATCCAGTGATATTATAACGATGAAAAACGGAGAAATTTTGCAGTATGGAAGCACGAAAGAGGTATTTCAATATCCAAAAGATCCGATAACAGCACGACTCATAGGGTATAAAAATCTTTCATTGGCAAAAAAGCTCGATGACTATCGGGTAGAGGCGTTGGAATGGAATATGATATTTCGCACAACAAAACCGATTCCATCTCATATCAGTTATTTAGGGATACAAGAAAAGGGAATTTGTTTAAGAGCAAATAATAATGAAGCCCAAAGGGCAAAAAAGGAATCCAATGTGTTTTTAATGGAAGTAGTAGATGTTTTAGAAGAACCTTATGAATATCATGTTTTAGCGCGATCAAAAGAAGGGGATAAAGGCAATAACAGGCAAGAATCTATGGTATATCATCAAAGAGAGATTTGGTGTGTCGTAAAGAAAGAAGAAATCAAAGAGGAGATTGGAATAAAAAAAGGAGATTGTTGTACAATCTCCATTGAGGAAAGTCAAATATTATTTTTTTAAAAATTTTTCAAATCCTTTTGTATAATGTAAAGTTCCATCTTCTGTAATAAATGCTGCATAAGTATTTGGTAGAGATTCAATAAGCTTAGTACCTTCTTCCAATCCTAAAGAGAAAGTAACAGTGCTAAGAGCATCTCCATCTACTGATTTATCAGATAAAATAGTAACAGCTAATAGATGATTATTATATGGATACCCAGTTTTTGGATTTAAAATGTGGTGATAAAGAGTCCCATCCACTCGGAAGTATCGTTCGTAAATTCCAGAAGATACAACAGATAAGTCATGGATATTTAATGTGCCAACTACTTCTTGATGGGATTCAAATGGTTTTTGAAGACCAATTAAAAAGGCACTTTTATCTTCCTTTGAGAATCCTAATTTTTGTTTTGTTTGTTCTAGAATAGAAATTGGTTTTTCTCCAACACAAAGAACGTTACCACCAAGGTTAATAATAGCACTTTGAACCCCTTGTTCTAGCAAATATTCTTTCATCTTATCAGCAATAAAGCCTTTGGCAATAGCCCCTAAATCAATCTGAGTTCTTGGGTCATCAGATGTTAACACGTTTCCATCTAAATGAAGGTTGCGATAGTCAATATCTTTCACTGCATTTTTTAATTGGTTTTCATCAGGGAGCGCTGGAGTTTCCGCTTTGAAGTCCCAGAGAGAAGAAGCTGGCGCAATTGTAATATCAAAAGCCCCATTTGATAATTTGCTGTAATATAGGCCTTTTTCTAAAAGTTCTGCTGTATCATCGGAAACGGTAAAAGGTTCGTTTGTTTTGCGATTATTAAATTGGTAAATTTCGCTTGACTCCTTTGTACGGCTTAATAGATCTTCATAAGACTGACAAAGATCAAAAACACCGTCTAAAATAGAAGAACTATTTGAGTCATATAACGTAACTGTGACAACCGTATCCAGCATAAAACGTGTATCCGAAATTGTTTTTTGTTTTTGATTTCCTAGCAACAATGCGAGGATACATAATACAACGGCAATGGGGATAAAAATCCATAATTTTTTTGATGTTTTGTTTGAATTCATGTAAAATCTCTCTTTCTAAAAAATTCTTTTGTATGCAAAGTTCAAGTGAAATAATGGAGATACCGACCACATTATAACATAAACTGATTGTTAGGAGAAATAGTTTTATAGAAAGAGATAGAAGAAATTGAATCACTTTCCTCATAAAAAACTCCTTGGCTCCATCGTTTTAACACTTTTTTTAGACAATATCCATAGTCGATTTTTTTTACCGAATCTGCTGCATAAACAGAATAGCACCGAAATTCGTTACCATCTAAATAATAGGAAATAGAGCCGACTGGAAGATCTTTTTTAATAGGTGCTTCTAATTGATTTGGAAGATTGATTTTTATTTCTAGTTTTTCTGTAGGGGATAGCAGTAAGCGTTCTTTTTTTGCATCAGTGTACAGGGAAAGAAACTGTTTTTGTCCATCTAAGACTGGTATTTTTTCAAGTTTTGGATGTTCAATCCCAATTTCTTGATATTCATAGTTTTTAAAGCCATAATTCATTAATTTTTTTGTGTCCGACCATTTATAAGTTTTATTTGGTGGCCAACCACTTGCTAGTACAACAGAAATAAAGGTTTTATCTCCCTGTTTTGCAGCACCGACAAAGCAGTAGCCAGCGTTTCCAGTAAATCCTGTTTTTACACCAAAGGCGCCTTCATATTGATCAAGGAAGGCGTCCTTATTATAAACGGAATGAGAAGTGCCTTTTGTCAGTTCTGTAAAGGTATGAGTTCTTGTATTGATAATGGAGCAAAATTGTTCGTTTTGAATGGCATATTTTGTGATGAGGGCGAGATCATAGGATGTTGTATAATGATTTTGGCTGTCTAGACCATTTGGAGTTTCAAAATTTGTATAGTAAGCTCCAAGATCTCTCGCTTTATTGGACATATCATAACAAAATTGTTCCACACTGCCTCCTAGATGTTCTGCAATAGCAACTGCACAATCATTATAAGATTCTAGCATAAGGGCATAGAGTAAATCTCTTAATTTAAATTGTTCGCCTTCTCTCATTCCAAGACGCACACGAGGTTGGTTTGCAGCATTTTTTGAAATCGTAACAGTATCATCAAGATTTCCTTGTTCTAACGTGTAAATACAAGTCATAATTTTCGTTGTACTAGCCATAGGAAGTTTCTTATATCCATCCTTTTCATAGAGTACCCTCCCGTTAGAAGCGTCCATTAAAAGAGCCGATTTCGCATAAAGCTCGCTGTCTTTTAATGAAAAGGGAAGCGAGGATGTTTTGGTCGTTTCTGTTTGAGCTAAGATAGAAGTGGATGGGAAAAAGGCAGTGATGCAAATAAAAAGAAAGATACATCCACATTTTAAAATCCTATTTGATAACTTGATGTTTTTATTTGTCCATAATAACATAGTATTTCGTATCCTTTTTTATGGTTTTTTCTATTACTGTATGAAAAAACAGGACAAAATATACGCAGCATGTAAAAAATAGATCTTTGGTGGACTTTTGGCATGATATTTGCTATAATATAAAAATCTGATGATTCGAGAAAATACAAAATGAGAAGAAGAAAATAATGAGGTGGAACCATATGGATATCGGTTATCGCAATACATTAGAGCAAAAACAGTTATTATCACAAACTCAAATTCAGTCTTTGGCGATTCTTTCTATGGATAACGTGGAACTCAATGATTTTTTGCAAGGAGAGTATATGGAAAATCCAATGCTCGAGTTTACAGGTAGTAAGGAAGGCACTATGGAGCAAGTGGAGTTTCATCAATGGTATGAAAGTCAAGGCGTGGTAAGAGATTATGAAGAAAATGAGTATTCCGATGAAGGTACGATAAGAAGAGATATTCCTGTGTATGAAGGAGATCCGTTAGAAGAATATTTACTCAGTCAGTTAAATCCCCTTGATTTTACAAATAAGCAGATGAAGGCAATTCGTTTTATGATTGCTTGTCTTGATCATAATGGTTATTTTACGACTCCAATGGAAGAAGTTGTGAGAATGAATGGAATTTCTTTAAAAGAGGCAAATGATTGCCTTTTAAAACTAAAAGAATTAGAGCCTTTTGGCATTTTCTCCAAAGATTTAAAAGATTGTCTTTTATGGCAATTGAAACAAGAAGGAGAAGAAGAACCGATTTTGATACATATAGTAGAACATTATCTAAATGATATTGCAAACGGACGTCTTAGTAATATTTCAAGAGAAATGAAACTTTCTACAAGCCAAGTAAGACAATGTATCGCACGAATTGCAAAGTTAAATCCAAGGCCACTGGCTGGATTTGATTTTAGTAAAACGGAATTCATTGTTCCAGACATTATTTTTATGTATAAAGATGAAGAATGGGAAATTTCTTTAAACGATCATTGGATTGGTGATTACAAAATTAGTGATTATTATATGCGGATGATGAAAGAAGCAAAGGATGAACAGCTTTATCAGTATTTTAGGAAAAAGTTAGAGAGAGTTCGCTTTTTGATGAATAGCGTAGAACAACGACGGAATACAATGCTTCAAATTTCAAAAGCAATTTTGGAATGGCAAAAAGAGTATTTTGAAGGAAAAGGTACTTTAAAGCCAATGACGATGTCAGACATTGCGGATAAAATTGAGATGCACACATCGACAATTAGTCGTGGGATTAAAGGAAAATATCTTCAATATCCCAATGGTACTGTTCTCATAAAAACATTATTTTCTGCTTCTGTAAATGCAAAATCAGAAGACGGAAACGTCACAGCTATGGACATTAAAAAGGTGTTAAAACAGTTGATCGATGGCGAAAATAAAGCAAAACCTTATAGTGATCAAAAACTTGTAACCTTACTTTCCGAAAAGGATATTAAAATTTCTCGCCGAACTGTGGCAAAATATAGAGAGGAAATGGGGATTAAAGGCACGTTTGAAAGGAAACAAGATGAATAATTAGGATAAAAGAGTTGCAAAAGTGCTTATAATTCACTATAATAAACCTATTGATTATGAAAGAGGAGTGTGTGAACTCAATATGGATAGCAAGCTAGAAAATCTTGATTTATTACAGCGGATTCAGGTAAAACAATCTGAGTTTAGCAAAGGACAGAAGCGTCTTGCAGCTTACATTATAGATAATTATGATAGAGCAGCATTTTTAACTGCATCAAAGCTTGGAAAAGAGGCTTCTGTAAGTGAATCTACCGTTGTCAGATTCGCTTATCAGCTTGGATACGATGGGTATCCAGAACTTCAACAGGCGATTAAAGTTGTTGTAAGAACCCAGTCAAATTCCATTCAGAGAATGGAAAGTGTTTTAGAACAGGTTGATGAGAACAACCTCCTTCCTTCTATTTTACAATTTGATGGTAAGAAGTTAAAAGACACGTTAGATAACTGCAATGAAGAGGAATTTAACAAGGCACTTGATATGATTTTGAAGGCAAAACATATCTATATTTTAGGAGTGAGAAGTTCAGGCTTTCTTGCAGGAATTCTTGGGCATTATTTCAATATGATTTTTGATAACATTCGTGTTGTGGATTCAGGTGGTATGCTTGATACGTTAGAACAAATTTATCGTATTGAAAAAGAAGATGTATTTATTGGAATTAGTTTTCCAAGATATTCAAAAAGAGCAGTAGAGACACTCGCTTATGCGAAAAAACAAGGAGCGAAAACGATTGCTATTACCGATAGTATGCAATCTCCATTGACACTTTATGGCACTTGTAATTTAATTGCAAAAAGTGATGTGATTGGAATTGTTGATTCTTTAGTAGCACCCCTTAGTTTAATTAATGCGCTTGTTGTTGGAAGCTGCTTAAAGAAACGGGATGATGTGTATACAAGACTTTCTGATTTAGAACGACTTTGGGAAGAATATGATGTATACGATACCGTAGAATCTATGCAAAAAAAGGAAGGATATCCACATGGCTGATGTCATAGTAATAGGAGGCGGAGCGGCTGGTATGATCGCTGCGATTACCTCTGCAAGAAGAGGAAGAAGTGTGATTCTTCTTGAGAAAAATGAAAAACTTGGAAAAAAATTATTTATTACTGGAAAAGGCAGATGTAACGTGACAAACGCATCGGATATGGAAGAAATTTTAAACCAAGTTGTAACAAATAAAAGATTTTTATATAGTTCTTTTTATGGTTTTACAAACTACGATATGATGGACTTTTTAGAAAGTCTTGGGTGTCCAGTGAAAGTGGAACGTGGAAATCGTGTTTTTCCAACATCGGATAAATCAAGCGATGTTATCTCGGTGTTATCAAAGGAACTCCATCGCCTTCATGTGGAAGTAGAATTCCATAAAGAAGTGAAAGAACTTTTATTTGATGAGGAGAAGCAAGCAGTAACAGGCGTTAAATTGACAAATGGAAAAAGTTTGTTTGCAGAATCTGTTGTAATAGCAACAGGTGGCATTTCTTATCCACAGACTGGTTCCACAGGAGATGGATATGATTTTGCAAAACAAGTAGGACATACTGTGACTGATTTAGCACCTGCTTTAGTTCCAATGAATATGAAGGAAGAAGATTGTAAGAAAATGCAAGGGCTGTCTCTTCGAAATATTGGATTTTTAGTAAAACGTGGAAAAAAAGTAATCTATGAAGATTTTGGAGAACTTTTATTTACCCATTTTGGGATCAGCGGGCCAGTTGTATTAAGTGCCAGCTCCCATTTTCCAGTAAAACCTTCAGAAGAAGAAACAATTGTTGAAATTGATTTAAAGCCAGCTCTTTCAGAAGAGCAGTTAGATGCAAGATTATTGCGTGATTTTGAAGCGTATCGTGGAAGACAGTTTAAAAATTGTCTTGATAAGTTGCTTCCAGCCAAAATGATACCGATTATCATTGAAAGAAGTCAAATTGATCCACAAAAGAAAGTCAATGTGATCACAAAAGAAGAGAGAAGAAATTTAATCCATGAATTAAAGCATTTCACTCTTCATATGAATGGTTTTCGAAGTTTCAAAGAGGCGATTGTGACAAAGGGTGGAGTAGCTGTAAAAGAAATTAATCCATCGACAATGGAATCAAAAAAAATAAAAGGTCTTTATTTTGCAGGAGAAGTCCTAGATCTTGATGCGCTTACTGGCGGATATAATTTGCAGATTGCATGGTCTACTGGTTATACAGCAGGAAGCCATTGTTAAGGAGGAAAAATTATGATCAATATTGCCATAGATGGGCCAGCAGGAGCTGGAAAAAGTACGATTGCAAAAAGAGTGGCGAAACAATTAGGATTTCTTTATGTGGATACAGGAGCCATGTTTCGTGCCATGGCCCTTTATTTTTTAAGAAATCATATCGATTTAGAAAATAGTGAGCTGTTAAAAAACGAGAGTGGAAAAATAACAGTAGAACTTCGTTTTGAAGGCGGAGAGCAACAAGTATTTTTAAATGATGAAAACGTAAATCAATACATCCGAGAGGAGAAAGTCGGAAAAGCCGCTTCTGTTATTGCGGTAAATCCTGCAATTCGTTCTCGTTTGTTAGAAATACAACAAGAAATTGCAAAGAAAAATAGCGTTGTTATGGATGGTAGAGATATTGGAACTTGTGTGCTTCCAAATGCACAAGTGAAAATTTATCTTACTGCTTCTTCAAAAGAGCGTGCAAGAAGACGTTATGAAGAACTAGTGGCAAAAGGTGAAGTATGTGATATCAATGCGATTGAGGAAGATATCATAAAAAGAGATTATGCAGATATGAATCGAGAAATTTCTCCTTTAAGACAAGCCAAAGATGCTGTTCTCATTGATTCTTCTGCTATGACAATTGAAGAAGTGACAGATGCTATTATTGCACAATATAGAAGCATAAAAGCATAAAATTTAGATAGGATAATAAAGAATGGAAATTAGAGTAGCACAAACAGCAGGTTTTTGTTTCGGAGTTGAACGAGCTGTGGAAAAAGTATATGACCAAGCGGGCAAAAAGAATGTTTATACTTATGGGCCAATTATTCATAATGAAGCAGTCGTTGAGGATTTAAAGAAAAAAGGCGTTGGTGTTATTGAATCAATGGATGAATTAAATAGCATAAAAGAGGGAACGATTATCATTAGATCTCATGGTGTTGAAAAAAGCATCTATGATTTTATTGAACAAAAGGGGCTACAGATAATCGATGCCACTTGTCCTTTTGTAAAAAAAATTCATAAAATTGTCTGGGAAAAGAGTGGCCAAGACAATCAAATCGTTATCATCGGTAGCGATAAACACCCAGAAGTAGAAGGGATTAAAGGTTGGTGCCAAAGCACACCGATTGTCGTAGAAACGGTGGAAGAAGCAGAAAATTTAGTGGTGCCAAAAGAGAAAAATGTTTGTATTGTATCTCAGACGACATTTAATTACAAGAAATTTCAAGATCTAGTTGAAATTATTTCAAAAAAGGGTTATGATATAAATGTTTTTAATACGATCTGTAATGCTACAGAAGAACGACAGACAGAAGCAAGAGCTATTTCAAAAGAAGTGGATGCTATGATTGTCATTGGAGGCAGAAGCAGTTCGAATACTCAGAAGCTTTATGAAATAAGTAAAAGAGAATGTGCGAATACTTACTATATACAGACACTTGATGACTTGGATTTTAAAATGTTCAATGAATCCATTAATAGCGTAGGTATTACGGCAGGGGCTTCTACCCCAAATAATATAATTAAGGAGGTTCATAAGGGCATGTCTGAAATGAGTTTTGAACAAATGTTAGAGGAAAGTTTAGTAACAATTAGAAATGGTGAAATTGTAGAGGGTACAATTATTGATGTCAAAGAAGATGAAATCATTTTAAATATTGGTTACAAAGCAGACGGAATCATCACTAGAAGTGAATATTCAAACACACCAAATGTTGACTTAAGAAATGAAGTTAAAGTTGGTGACACAATGGAAGCGAAAGTTTTAAAAGTTAACGATGGTGAAGGTCAGGTTCTGTTAACATATAAGAGACTTGCAGCTGAAAAAGGAAATAAGAGATTAGAGGAAGCATTCAACAATAAAGAAGTGTTAACAGCAAAAGTTGCACAGGTATTAGACGGTGGTTTAAGTGTTGTTGTTGAAGAAGCTAGAGTATTTATTCCAGCTAGCTTAGTATCTGATACTTATGAAAAGAATTTAGAAAAATATGCTGGTCAGGAAATCCAATTCGTTATCAGCGAATTCAACCCTCGTAAGAGAAGAATTATCGGTGATAGAAAACAATTATTAGTTGCTGAAAAAGCAGAAAAACAAAAAGAATTATTCGCTAGAATCAACGCTGGTGATACAGTAGAAGGTACAGTGAAAAATGTAACTGATTTTGGTGCATTTATCGATTTAGGTGGAGCTGATGGTCTTCTTCACATCTCTGAAATGTCTTGGGGACGTGTTGAAAATCCTAAAAAAGTATTCAAAGTTGGCGATACTGTAAAAGTTCTTATCAAATCTATCGATGGAGATAAGATCGCTTTAAGCTTAAAATTTGAAGATCAAAATCCATGGTTACATGCAGATGAAAAATATGCTGTAGGTAATGTAGTAACTGGTAAAGTAGCTAGAATGACAGATTTTGGTGCATTCGTAGAATTAGAACCAGGTGTAGATGCATTACTTCATGTATCTCAGATCTCTAAAGATCATGTAGAAAAACCATCTGATGTATTAACAGTTGGACAAGAAGTGACAGCAAAAGTTGTAGACTTCAAACAAGATGACAAAAAAATCAGCTTAAGTGTAAAAGCATTAGATAGCGAAAAAGAAGAAGAAACTACAGAAGAATAATTTTCTTTTTAAGCAGAAGTAAAAAACAGCTCTTTATGAGCTGTTTTTTTTGAGTTTCTTACCGTTTATTTGGGCGAAGGATCTGAAAATATTCCAATAAATTTTCAACCCAAATTCGTTGTACCGGAAGAGAAAAAGAAGAATCGTATAAAATCCAGCCTTGTTTGTGATAATAACTTTCATAAAAAATAGGAATGGAGTGTTCAGTAAAAGAGGAAATAGAGCCAAAAACAGGAAGAAAGACTCCCTCTTTTTTGGTATAGCAAGTGTCAGCCGTGGCTTTTTTCTTATGGTCTTTATCCACAAAAGAAGCAACACTTTTATGAATTGCAGTATCTTCTAATGGTAAAAAGAAGTAATCTTTATAGTTTGGATAGAAAAACTTTAAAGTGCCCTTAAAAATAGGACAACAAAACTCTGCTTCTTTGTTTTGAATGAGAAGGGAAAGTTTTTGGCTCATAGGTAATGTGTTTTCCGAAACCGAAAAAGAGAGTTGTTCTTGTAATGTTTTTGCTTCTTCCAAAGGAGAGATAGAGAGGATAGGTTGAGCATCTTTTCTTTTTTTTAGAAGAAAAGGGAAAAATTCTTTTTCAAATGGCAAACGAATGACTTGTTCATTAGAAAAAGCAGTGGAAAGAGGAAGTGAATATGATATCATAGAAGATTCACAAGTAATGGTAGCTTTTTCTAACTGTTCTTTAGAAAGCGGAAATCGCTCTTTTAGATGGGCGAGGGAAGATAGGGACATTAGACCACATAAGTCATCAAAGTTATGTAACAAAAGCAGATGTTCCTGTTGTTTTGTTTGTAATTTTAAATAGAGAAAATAGTGTTCAATTAACTTTTTCCCAGAAAGGGTATCTTGACGCTGGAATCCTGTCAATTTTTCTAATGTGTGTTGTTTACCGTTAGGAAGTGATAGGAGAGATTTAAAAGGTCGAAAGTAGGAATAGTAATCTTCGTGGGAAAGTGTTTCTAAAGGGGCAAAAGAGAGGGATAATTGTTGGCATCTCGTTTTTAAATAGGGAAGATCAAAAGTTGTGCCATTATAATGAATTAAAGTTGCATTTTTTGGAATTAATTCAAAAAAACGTAGAATAAGCTCTTTTTCTGATTCTCCATCTTCATTAAAAAGTTGAATTAAATTCCAACTCCCGTTTTCTTTTTTTCCAATACCAATTAAATAAAGGATGGAACCTTTGGCGTTTAATCCTGTTGTTTCAATATCAAAAAATAAATGCTCCTCCTGAAAAGAGGAAGACATGGAAATCGGACATGGTGTTTTAATTTCTAACATAGTATCCTCCAAAATAAATTTTACAGTTATAGTATAATACATTCACAATGAGAAGAAAAGAAGAGATTTAAAAACGAGCATTTATCAAGAAAAATACGGCACTAAGATTTTGTGTTACTTTAGGAAGGAAAAGAAAAACGAATCTGCTTTATAACCTAGAAATCAAGAGGGGATTATGATATAATTTTCGTAAGTATGTTCGAACGGAGGAAACAAGATGATTTCATACATAAAAGGAACATTAGAAGATACAATAGACGATGGCATTATTATAGAAAATAATGGAATCGGTTATGATATAAAGACAACAGGTCGCCTGTTAATGGGGCTTCCAAAACGTGGAAGTCAAATGAAAATATATACTTATTTATATGTGAGAGAGGATGCCCTTTCTTTATTTGGATTTTCAGATAAAGAGGAATTGCAGACGTTTCAACTATTGATTGGAATCAATGGAATTGGGCCAAAGGCAGCGCTTGCCATTTTATCTACATTATCAGTAAATGAATTACGGTTTGCAGTATTGAGCCAAGATGTTAAAACGATTTCAAAAGCTCCTGGGATTGGAAAGAAAAGTGCAGAACGCTTAATTATAGAGCTAAAAGACAAAATGAAATTAGAAGATGCCTTAAAATGGGAAGAGGAGCCAATGGAAGAAGAAAATAAAGAGGATAGTAAAACCGAAGCAACACTAGCATTGGTGAGTTTAGGATATTCCAATGCAGAAGCGTTAAGGGCCATTTCTTCTGTTGAAGGCAATGAAGCTATGGATACAGAAAGTCTTTTAAAATTAGCTCTTAAAAAATTAATGTAAATAAGAAAAAGGTGACAACATGGAAAAAAGGATTATCACAACAGAACTGATCCAAGAAGATATCACAGTTGAGGGAAGTTTAAGACCTCAAAAGTTAGTGGAATATATAGGACAGGAAAAAGTAAAAAATAATTTGCAAGTATTTATCGATGCTGCAAAACAGAGAAAAGAATCGCTTGATCATGTTTTGCTTTATGGACCACCTGGACTTGGAAAAACGACTCTTGCAGGAATTATTGCAAACGAAATGGAAGTGAATTTAAAAATCACTTCTGGACCAGCGATTGAAAAACCAGGGGAAATTGCGGCCATTTTAAATGGATTAGCAGAAGGGGATGTACTTTTTATTGACGAAATTCATCGCTTAAATCGTCAAGTAGAAGAAGTGCTTTATCCAGCCATGGAGGATTTTGCCATTGATATTATGATTGGAAAAGGGCCTACAGCTCGTTCCATTCGCCTTGATTTACCACGCTTTACCCTTGTAGGAGCTACAACGAGAGCAGGGATGTTGACAGCTCCTTTACGGGATCGATTTGGAGTTGTCAATCGCTTAGAATTTTATAAAGTGGAGGAACTGACAACAATTGTAATACGTTCTGCTGGTGTCATGAATGTAGAAATCGAAGAATCGGGAGCGTTAGAGATTGCTCGTAGATCAAGAGGAACTCCAAGACTAGCAAACCGTTTGCTGCGTCGAGTGAGAGACTTTGCAGAAGTAAAATATGATGGTATCATTACATATGAAGTAGCGAAAGATGCTTTGAATGCGTTAGAGGTGGATTCCTTAGGTCTTGATCATATTGATCGAGGCATTTTGCTTACAATGATTGAAAAATTTCATGGTGGTCCTGTTGGACTGGATACCATTGCGGCAGCAATTGGAGAAGATTCGGGAACAATTGAAGATGTATATGAACCATATTTAATACAAAATGGACTTATTTTAAGAACACCAAGAGGAAGAGTTGCTTCTCTTGAAGCATATGAACATTTTGGAATGGAGGCAGCATATGGCGGAAAAGAATAATGTACAAGTAGTGATCAATGGACAAGTAATTACGGTAGCAGGAGATGAAAGCAGTGATTACATGCAACGCGTTGCTTCCTACTTAAATGAAAAAATTGAAGCGCTAAAAAATACAGATGTTTATCGAAAACAGACGAGAGAATATCAAGAACTTTTATTATCATTAAATATATCGGATGATTATTTTAAAGCCACGAGAGAATTAGAAGAAAAAGAAAAAGAATTAGTTTCCAATGAGAAGAAACTATATGATATTAAACACGATTTTATTCAAAAGCAACTTCAGTTAGAAAATGCTAAGAAAAAAGAAGCAGAGCTTCAAGAAAAAATGAATGCTTCCAAACAAAAAGAAGTGGAAGCATATCAGCAGTTGCAAGAAGTGCAAAAAAAGGAAAAGGAAATAGAAGCGCAGTTAACAAACGCGAAAAAATCAGAGCAACAGTATAAAGGGAATTTGGAAGCTTCTTTAAAGAGGGAACAACAATATAAAGAACAATTAAATACTGCTCAAAAGACAGAGAATGATTTAAAATCGCAATTAGGGTTGTTAAAAAAATCTGAGGGAGAATATAAGGCTCAATTAGAACAAGTAAAAAAATCAGAAAATGATTTTCGTTCTCAGTTAGGGGTTGCTAAAAAGGTAGAACTTTCTTTAAAAGAGCAGTTAGAGACACTAAAGAAATCAGAAATTACATTAAAAAATCAAGTGAATACGGCTCAAAAATCAGAATCTAGCTTACAACAACAACTGTCAGATGTCGTGAAGAAAAAGGAAAGTTTGGAAGAGGAAGTTCAAACATTAAAGAAAACGGAACAAGAGTTGCGCATTAAATTGGAAGATTCAAAAAAATCAGAAAACAACTTAAAATTACAAGTTGATACAATTCGAAAATCAGAATCTTATTTTAAAGAGCAGGTTCGTGTTTTAAAAGATGCCGAAGGAAAATTAAAGCTCCAGTTTGAGGCGAGCAAAAAGACTGAAACAGAATTAAGAAACCAAATCGGGACAGGGAAAAAGACAGAAGAGAGTTTAAAAAATCAGTTAGAGGCAAGCAAAAAGACTGAAACAGAATTAAGAACCCAAATCGAGGCAGGGAAAAAGACAGAAGAGAGTTTAAAAAATCAGTTAGAGGCAAGCAAAAAGACAGAAACAGAATTAAGAACCCAAATCGGGACAGGGAAAAAGACAGAAGAGAGTTTAAAAAATCAGCTAGAGGCAAGCAAAAAGACAGAAACAGAATTAAGAACCCAAATCGAGGCAGGGAAAAAAGCGGAAGAGAGTTTAAAAAGTCAGTTAGAGGTAAGTAAAAAGACAGAAACAGAATTAAAATCCCAAATCGAGGCAGGGAAAAAGGCAGAAGAGACATTAAAAAGTCAGTTAGAGGCGAGCAAAAAGACAGAAACAGAATTAAGAACCCAAATCGAGACAGGGAAAAAGGCAGAAGAGACATTAAAAAGTCAGTTAGAGGCGAGCAAAAAGACTGAAACAGAATTAAAATCTCAAATCGAGGCAGAGAAAAAGGCAGAAGAGAGTTTAAAAAGTCAATTAGAGGTAAGTAAAAAGACTGAAACAGAATTAAAATCTCAAATCGAGGTAGGAAAAAAGACAGAAGAGAGTTTAAAAGAACAGTTAGAGACAAGTAAGAAATTAGAAAATAGTCTGAAAAAGCAATTAGAGATTAGCCGACAAGCCGAAAGTACTTTAAAAGAACAATTAGTCGTAGAAAAAGAAAATGAGAGTGCATTAAAGAAAGACTTAGAAGTAAGTAAAGAAAACGAATGCACATTAAAAGAACAATTAGAAGCAAGTAAAGAGAATGAACATACATTAAAGTCTCAGCTAGAATCAAAAGTGCAAGTAGAAACTGAGTTAAAACAACAGTTAAAAGAGTATGAAGTTACACAGAAAAACTATCAAGATACTTTAAAAGGAATGAAAGATAGGGAACTCAATTTAGAAGAAGAACTTAAAAAAGCTCTTGATGAAATAAAAGAACTGAAAGAAAAGAGGAAAGCAGATCAAGCAGTTCAAAAAGAGATGAAAGAGCAATTAGAAGAAGCAAAGAAAAAAGAAGATTCTATCAAGAGTGAATTAAAGAAAAGCAGAGAAGTAGAAGAAGAATTAAGAAAACAATTAAATGTTAGCAAAGAAAAAGAAGCTACTTTAAATAGCCAATTAGACTCTATGAAGAAAGAGGAATTGCATTTAAAAGAAGAAGTGGAAAGTAAGAATACTACTGTATTACAATTACAACAAAATTTACAAGTAGCAAAACAAGAAAAAAGTGTTCTTATGGAAGAGCAAGAAGAATTGAAAAATTCCAATGCTAAATTGCAACAGACGTTGAAATATCACCAAAATTCAGAAGAAGATTTAAAAAATCAATTAGATAAAAATAAAGAAACAAATGAAGTTTTGAAAGAGCGTATTACAACATTAGAAACATCAGAACTTCGTTTAAAAGAAGAGTTAGAACTTTCTAAAAAGAAAGAAATTGAATTAGAACGACAAGTAAAAGAACAACAAAAGACAGAAGACACATTAAAGGCACAATTAAAACATACAGCAGAGTCAGAACAGTTCTTGACGATTCAATTAGAAACGGTAAAACAAGCAGCTAAAGAAAAAGAAGAGAAATTCATGCAGCAGTTGGCTAACCTAAGAGAAGAAGAGGGACGTTTAAAAGAACAGTTACAACTTTCTGAACAGGAAAAAAATACATGGAACCAGAAAGCTATTGCTCTTCAAAAAGAAGAGGGAAATCTTCAAAGACAATTTGATAGTTTCAAACGACTAGAGCGTAGTTTAAGAGCACAGCTAGAAGGATACCGAGTAAGTGAAGAGAGTCTAAAGAGACAGTTAGAAGAGAGTAAGAAAGAAGAACAATCATTAAAGGCAAAATTAGAGCAAAGCCAAAAGCAAGAAAGAGAAGGAAAGAGCCAATTAGATGACTGTAGAAAATTGGAAAACAGTTTAAAACGAAGATTAGAGGATTATAAGAGAGCAAATATAGATTTGGAAGAAGCTGTAAAATGCTCTGAGGAAGAAAAGAAAAACCTTATACTCCAGTTAGAAAAAGAAGAGCAGACACGTGTTTCTTCTGAACAACAACTAGAAAAAGAAAAACAGCTGATTGCCTCTTTAAAACAGCAATTAGAAGAAAAACAAACACAAGAACAAGAGCTGAAAAAACAAGTGGCACAATTAGAGGATAAGATCGAACAAGTAGATGCTTATTTAAAAGCAGAAGGCACTTTAAAACAACAATTAGAAGATTTTGCAAAATCCGATGGAAAATTAAGAGAACAACTAGAAAGTTTAAAGATGGAGATGGTACAAGTAAAAGGACAGTTAGAAATAACAAAACGTTCCGAACATGAATTAAAAGAACAGCTTCGTACTGCCCACAAATTAGAAGGAGAGTTAAAAAATCAACTTCAAACTGTGAAAAAGTCAGAAAGTGATTTAAAAGTCCAAATAAAATCGTTAAAGCGCTTGGAAAGTCAACGAAAGAAACAAGAATATGACAAAAAGAAAAACTGAGAAATCCATCCAAGTGAAACACAAATAAGATATAAAGGAAATAAGCAATAAAAAGAAAATAGGAAGAAAATAACATGAAAAAACCTGAAATTTTATCTCCAGCAGGTTCTTATGAAAGCCTTTTAGCAGCCATTGCAAATGGTGCAGACGCAGTGTACCTAGGAGGTCCTGCGTTTGGAGCTAGGGCATTTGCTGGAAATCTTACAACTGAGAAATTAAAAGAAGCCATTGATTATGTTCATTATCATGGAAAACATATTTATTTAACGGTGAATACGTTACTAAAAAATCATGAATTGGAAGAACAACTCTATGATTATATCCTTCCTTTTTATGAACAAGGATTGGATGCTGTGATTGTTCAAGATATGGGAGTGCTTCGATTCCTGCATGAACATTTTCCAGAACTTCCACTTCATGCTAGTACACAGATGACTGTGACAAGTACCGAAACAGCGAGATTTTTAAAAAAGTGTGGAGTGACGAGAATTGTTCCAGCAAGAGAATTATCTTTGAAAGAAATTCGAGCAATAAAAGAGGCTTGTGGATTAGAAATTGAATCTTTTGTACATGGAGCTCTTTGCTATTGTTATTCTGGTCAATGCTTATTAAGCAGTATGATCGGCGGAAGAAGTGGAAATCGAGGACGGTGTGCACAACCATGTAGACTTCCTTATGACTTAAAAGATGAAAAAGGAAATGCGATTGGAAAAAAAGATGAGACATATCGTTTGAGTCCAAAAGATCTCTGTGCCATTGATGAAATTCCACAGATGGTAGAAGCAGGAATTGATTCCTTTAAGATAGAAGGCCGAATGAAAAAGCCAGAATATGTGGCGGCAGTGACAGGAATGTATCGAAAATATGTGGATCAATATTTTGCCGATCCAAAGAAGCCATTTCATGTGGAAGAAAAAGATTATAAACAATTAATGGAGCTTTATAATCGAGGTGGTTTCACAGATGGTTATTACACAAAACATAATGGAAAAGATATGATGTCAATGAAAAGACCGAATCATCAAGGTCTCTTCCTTGGGAAAATTTCAAAAATAAAAGGAAATCAAATTTTCTTTGTGTCCGAAGAAGAACTTCACCAAAAAGATGTATTAGAAGTGCGACAAGGCGAGATAGCCCTTTGTGAACTGACATCACCTCTTAATAGTAAAAAAGGTGAGATGGTCTCTTTAAATGCCAATAATTTAAAGAAACTTCGAGTAGGACAGCCGATTTATCGAATGAAAAATAAATATCTCATTGAAGAAATGAAAAAAGAATGGAATGAGGAACAAAATCGGATTGGACTTTTCGGTGAAGGAGATTTCCAAGAGGGAAAAAGGGCAAAGTTAACCATTTTTTCACAAGATATTTCTGTTACAGTGGAAGGTGACATTGTTCAAAGTGCTCAAAAACAACCAATGGATGTAGAAAAATTGAGGGGACTGCTAAATAAAACAGGTGGAACCGAATATTACTTTGAAGAGCTAAATGTCAAGGTAGAAGGAAGCGTTTTCTTACCAGTACAAGCGGTAAAAGAATTAAGAAGACAAGGAATTCAAAAGTGGGAAGAAGAAAAAGCTAAGAGTTATCGAAGAGAAAAGAAAGCCCTTCCTAAAAATCAAGAAAACGAAATGGAAATAAAGGAAGTAGAGGTAAGAAATAGAAACGAAGAAAAAGAAATTACAGTTTCTATTTTAAAAGAAGAACAATTAGATACCGTTCTTGCTTATGAAGAAGTTGGGATTATTGCTTTAGAATTAGTAGCGATTACGATGAAACAAGCGGTAGAAATGGCAAAGAAAATTCATAGAGCAGGAAAGAAATGTTATTTAGCACTGCCTCAAATTTTCCGATTAGAAGCCCAAAGGGAATGGGAGAAAGAACAAGAAGCTATTTTTTCTGATGCATTTGATGGATATGTGATTCGAAATTTGGAAGAGTATATTCGATTATTGGATGGATATCAAGAAAGAAAGAAAAAGAACGATGCCTTTTTGGGAAGTGAAAAAGAATGGGTGCTTGATCATACCATTTATCAGTATAATCATGAAGCAGAACAATTTTATAAACAAAATGCCTTCGGGGAAAAAGTGACAACAGTACTTCCTATTGAATTAAATTATAATGAATTGAAGCAGATGAACTATCAACAGGCAGAGTTAGTTGTATATGGTAGATTACCTCTTATGGTATCTGCACAATGCCAGTGGAAACAGACCAAGGGTTGTATCGGAGAATCCAAACCAGTTGTGCTTATCGATCGAAAGCAGAGTGAATTCTTTGTAATAAATCAATGCAAATATTGTTATAATACCATTTATAGTGATAAACCACTTTGTTTATATGATAAGAAAGAGCAGATAGAAGAACTGAATGTTAAAAGATTGAGACTTCAATTTGTCGATGAAACAAAAGAGCAGATAGAAAAACGATTGAAAGAAATCATTGCTATTTGGAGACATAACAAGGAAGTTCAAATCGAAGAAAAAGACTTTATTAGAGGACACTGGAAACGGGGAATAGAATAGGAGAATCGTATGGTTACAATTATTACAGTACTTTCAAAATACATTATTATTATTATGGGTGCAGTATATACATTGTCTTGTTTTACGCTTTTTCGTCCTTCTAATGCAAATAGACAGCAAATATTATTGAATCGGCAGTTACGCCATCTATATGTCTTTCATTTTTTTTGTTATCTTGTGTTATTTTTACATGCAGAAAATTTAAAAGTGTTGTGGTTTTATTTGGCACAAGTTATTTTTATCGGTGCAGTACAATTACTTTATGGAAAAGTTTATAAAGAAGGTTCTCGGTTAATTACAAATAATATGTGTTTTTTATTAACTCTTGGTTTTACAATGCTTACAAGATTGAATTTTGACTTAGCAGTAAAACAATATTTGATAGTTTCTGTCTGTATCGTTGTCTTTTCTTTTATTCCTCATGTGATTGGAACGGTAAAAGGCTTTAGTAAATATCGTATTTTCTATGGAGCATTTGGACTCTTATTTTTATCCAGTGTATTCGTTATCGGTACAAGAAAAAATGGGGCAGTCAATTGGATTAATATTGCAGGAATTGCACTTCAGCCATCGGAATTTGTAAAAATATTATTTATCTTTTTTGCGGCTTCCATGTTAGCAAGATCCATGGAATTTAAAAATATTGCAATTACAACAGCAGTTGCAGCTCTCTATGTCATTGTGCTTGTGTTAGAGAAAGATTTAGGAGGAGCCCTTTTATTTTTCATTATTTATCTTGTGATGCTTTTTGTAGCTACAGGAAGAAAGATATATTTTTTTGCAGGAATTATATCTGGTAGTGTTGCCGCTTTTATCGCATTTAAATTATTTAGCCATGTGCAAACCCGTGTTAATGCTTGGTTAGATCCATGGTCGATTATTGATGGAGGTGGGATGCAAATTGCTCAGTCATTGTTTGCCATTGGAACAGGAGGTTGGCTTGGACTAGGATTAGGCGAAGGAATGCCATATAAAATACCAGTTGTCGTATCCGATTTTGTTTTCTCGGCAATTGCGGAAGAATTGGGTACCATTTTTGCCTTGTGTTTAATCTTAGTATGTGTAAGCTGTTTTGTTTTATTTGTAGATATCGCTATGCAAAATCGCATTATGTTCTATAAATTGTTGGCACTTGGATTTGGAGTTTGCTATATTTTTCAAGTGTTTTTGACCGTTGGTGGTGTAACAAAATTTATACCTTCTACAGGGGTAACGCTTCCTTTCGTCAGTTATGGTGGAAGTTCAATTGCAAGCTCCGTTATTATATTTAATATTATCCAAGGACTATATATAAAAGCACATAGTGAGGAGGCAGTTAATGGAAGGACCGTTCAAAAGAAAAAAGAAAGAAGAACCAATGAATAAGATTGGGAAGAATAGGAGGAGAGGACGGTTAGAAGATAAGACAGAAAACTCTGCGAAGAAAAGAACAGAAGAAGAGGCTAGGAGCTATGCTGAAAGCCATTTTTTACAAGAGGAACAAGGGAGAGATAATGAGAAAAATGATCAGTTAACAAAAGAAGATATTCTAAAAATTCGTCAAATTTTAGAAGCAGAAGAAAAAGAGAAAAAACAACAAGAATTGCAAGAACAAGATGAATTTTTATCGGATACGGAGCAACGATCAGAAAAAAGATTTTCATGGAAAAAAGAAAAGGGAAATAGAGAAGAGGAAGCGATAGAGGAAGGAATTCCAAAAGCAGTAGAAAAAGATCCGAGAGATCAGGCAGGAATTAATCGTCAAATTTTAAAAGTTGCCTATTTATTTGCTGGTTTATTTCTTGTTTTGATGGGATACATCGGTTATTTTGTAGGAGCCGATAGTAAGAATATTATTACGAATTCCAGAAATGAACGACAAGAATTATTTGCAAAATCAGTGATTCGTGGAAATATTGAGACAAGCGATGGAGAAGTGCTTGCTAAGACAGAAGTGGCAGGGGATGGAACGGAAAAAAGAGTCTATCCACAAGGACGTCAATATGCACACGTTGTGGGTTATACGATAAAAGGAAAATATGGACTAGAGTCTACGCAAAATTATAATTTACTGACTTCCAATGCCAATTTCTTTGAACGGCTTTATCACACATTGAGAAATGAAAAAAGTCAAGGGGATACGGTCGTAACTACATTGAATAGCCGTTTGCAAAAAGCGGCCTATGATGCCATTGGGGATCGAAAGGGTGCTGCCATTGTTATGGAACCTAGTACTGGAAAAATATTAGCAATGGTCTCTAGACCTGATTTTGATCCAAATACACTTAGTGATGATTGGGCATATATTAATAGTGAGGCGGAACAAGAAAATTCACGACTTTTAAATCGAGCAACCCAAGGATTATATCCACCAGGTTCTACCTATAAAATTATAACAGCATTAGAATATATGCGAGAGAATAAAAATTATAAAGATTATCATTATAACTGTGAAGGAGAAAGTGTATTTCATAGTGTCCCAATTGAATGTTACAATAAGCATCGCCATGGAGAGCAAGATTTATATGAATCTTTTGCTAATTCTTGTAATACTTCGTTTGCCAATATCGGAACCAGTTTGAATAAGAAAAAGTGGTCTGATTTATGTGAAGAGCTTTTATTTAACCAAGCGCTTCCAGTTCAATTTCCATATAGCAAAAGTAGTTTTGTTTTAAATGGAAAGTCAGATGACAAAGAAGTTCCTCAGACTGCCATAGGACAAGGAAAAACACTGATGTCTCCTTTGCATAATGTTATGATTACTTCTGCAATTGCCAATGGAGGAGTATTGATGAAGCCATATTTAGTGGATCAGATTGAAAACTATACAGGTGGTAGTGTTCGTAAGTTTACAGGGAAATCCTATGGTACTCTTATGACAGCAGAAGAAGCCGAAGAATTAACCGCTATGATGAAGCAAGTCGTAGAAGAGGGAACTGCCTCCTATTTAAGTGGAAGAAGTTATACGGTAGCTGGAAAAACAGGCTCAGCAGAATTTAAAGAAGGAGAGCCAGCCCATGCATGGTTTACAGGATTTGCGCCTGCTGATAATCCAGAAATTGCAGTTTGTGTGATTATTGAAAATGTTGGTGCAGGAAGTACCTATGCAGTGCCAGCTGCTAGTAAAATATTCGATGCCTATTTTTCAGGAAAATAGTAAGAAGATAGGATATTGTTTGATAAATAGTTGAAATGAATTTAGAAAAGAGGTATACTATTTATTAATTAACACACCAAAGTCCAAAGGGCTTTGACCAGGAGGGAGTGCAATGATAGAGGCAACAAGCTGTGGTGGTGTGGTTATATTCCGAGGGAAAATTTTACTTTTGTATAAAAATTATAAGAACAAATATGAAGGTTGGGTATTGCCTAAAGGTACAGTAGAAGTGGGCGAAGAATACAAAGAAACAGCCTTAAGAGAGGTAAAAGAAGAAACCGGTGTATCAGCCTCCATTATTAAATACATTGGGAAAAGCCAGTATAGCTTTAATACGATGAATGATATCGTAAATAAAAATGTTCATTGGTATTTGATGATGGCAGATAGCTATTACAGTAAACCCCAAAGAGAGGAATATTTTATAGATAGCGGTTATTACAAATATCATGAGGCATATCATCTTTTGAAATTTTCAAATGAAAAGCAGATTTTAGAGATGGCTTATGAGGAGTATATGACTCTAAAAAGAAGTGGCCTATGGGGAAATAAAAAATATTTCTAATAACAGATGAAATCAATAAGAGACTTTGTGTGAAGGATAAGGTGGGTATTGTTACCCATCTTATCCTTTTTTGTATGATAGGAAAATTTGTTTCCTATCATACAAAAAAGCACTGCATGAAAGGCATAAGTTAGGAAGGAATGATTGCATTGTTGGTTATTTATGATGAAATTTGGCAATACTTATAATAATACTGATTAAGAAGAACGATGGTATTTGAGAAAGCAATGGTTAGGAGCGGTGGTTTATGATTGAAAACATTGACTTAGATAAAAAGATTTCAAAAGAAGAATATCACAAGATGAAGGAGCAGTTAGAAGCAAGGCTTGCTTCGTTGCAAAGAGAAGCAAAAGAACAAAGAGTACCAATTATTGTTGTATTTGAGGGATTTGGAGCGTCTGGAAAGGGATATTTAATTAACAAACTGATTCATCCTATGGATCCAAGAGGATTTTCTGTTTATACAACAGAAAGAGAAACAGAAGAAGAACGTTTACATCCATTTTTGTGGAGGTTTTGGACGAAAACACCTGCAAAAGGTAGAATTGCTGTTTTTGATACAAGCTGGTACCGAAAGGTATTAGTAGAACGAGGAGAAAAGAAAATTTCGGATGAACAAGCAGAACTGGCTTTTGAGGAAATTAAAAACTTTGAAAGACAGTTAGTTGATGATGGGACAGTTATTATAAAGATTTTTTTGCATATTTCAAAAAAGGAGCAAAGGAAACGATTCGATTCTTTATTAGCATCCGAAGATACAGCATGGAAAGTTACAAAGGAAGATCAATATTGTCATAAACATTTTAATCGTTATTTATCTTTAGCAGACGAAATGTTAGAACGGACGAATAGTGCAACTGCTCCATGGACGATTGTAGAAGCTAAGCAAAAAGAATTTGCAGTAATAAAAGTACTATCCACAGTTGTAGGTGTTTTAAGCACTGTGTGCAATGAAAGAAGGCAAGAAAATAGACAAAAGGAGAGTAAAGTAGTATTTCAAACTCCTTATGAAGAAACGATAAAAACCTCGGTATTAAACCAAGTGGATTTATCATTAAAGCTTTCTGGTGAAGAATATAAAGAGCGTTTAAAGAAAGTACAAAAGCGATTGCAAGAACTTCAGAATAAGATCTATGAAAAGAGAATTCCTGTTGTAATAGCATTTGAGGGCTGGGATGCAGCAGGAAAAGGCGGTGCTATAAAGCGTCTTACAGAACCATTGGATCCGAGAGGATATCAAGTGAATCCAACTTCTGCCCCTAATGATGTAGAGAAAGAGCATCATTATTTATGGAGATTTTGGAATACGATTCCAAAAGGTGGTCATATTGCTATTTATGATCGGACTTGGTATGGACGAGTTATGGTAGAGCGAATTGAAGGTTTTTGTACGGTGGAAGAATGGAGCAGAGCTTATGCAGAAATTAATGAAATGGAAGAGCATTTATATGATGAAGGAACGATAGTCTTAAAATTTTGGCTTCATATTGATAAGGAAGAGCAAGAAAAACGATTTAAAGAACGAATGAACAATCCAGAAAAGCAGTGGAAAATTACAGATGAGGATTGGAGAAATCGTGAAAAATGGGAGCAATATGAAGAAGCAGTCAATGAGATGATTGTACGAACATCTACAACTTATGCACCATGGATTGTTGTAGAGGCAAATGATAAATATTTTGCTAGAATTAAAGTGTTAGAAACAGTAGCAGATACTCTTGAAAGAACATTAAAAGAACAATAAAAAATCATAACAAAGATAAGGAATATAGAAACGATGAGAAGTACATTTTACAAGTTTCTCACTTTAGCAAAAATAAAAAGAACCTTTACAAGTGACAGAAAGGAAAACTGTTCTTGTAAAGGTTCTTTTTCTATAAAAAATGTTTCTATTGTATTTCTATTCTAATAAAAGAGCAATAAAACTATTTCATTTCATTTAAAGAATCTAAAAGAGCATCTTTTAATTCCATTAATTGAGCATAAGATTCTTCTTTTAAAGAAGAACGAATTGTAATGGTTGGCTCTAAAAGGGTCATATTTTTCATTGTCTCTAAAATTGCTTTTACCTGTTTTGTAGTTGTTGGAGCCCAAGAACCATTTTCCATAAATGCAACGGTACGATTTTGAATATTTAATGCTTGCATATCATGGATAAAGTTTAACATAGCAGGATAAATAGCCCCGTTATAAGTTGGAGCTGCTAATACGATATGGCTGCAACGGAATACTTCTTCGATTAAAGTGGATACATGAGTATTGGATACGTCATGAATAACAATATTTTTAATTCCAGCTTCTGCTAGTGCAGTTGCAAGAACGTTAACTGCATTTTCTGTATTTCCATACATAGAACCATAGAAAATGGCAATTGTTTTTTCTTCTGGTTCATAACTGCTCCAAGTATTATATTTGTCAAGGAAGTACTCAAAGTTATTACGCCAAACTGGTCCATGAAGAGGACAGATGAATTTAATACTAACACCAGAGAGTTTCTTTAAAGCGTTTTGTACTTGAGGACCATATTTACCAACGATATTACTGTAGTAACGACGAGCATCAGAGAGCCAGTCACGATCAAAATCGATTTCATCGTTAAATAAGTTACCGTTTAATGCACCAAAGCTTCCGAATGCGTCTGCAGAGAAAAGAATTTGTTTGCTTTCTTCATAACTCATCATAACTTCTGGCCAGTGAACCATAGGAGTCATAACGAAGCGAAGAGTATGACTTCCAAGACAAAGAGTATCGTTTTCTTTTACAACCACCGTATGTTCTGTAATATCCATATCGTAGAACTGTTGGATTAAACTAATTGTTTTTGCATTACCAACAATTTTTACATTTGGGTAGCGAAGCATAAGATCCTCAATGTTTGCACAGTGATCTGGCTCCATATGGTTTACAACGATATAATCTAAAGAACGTCCATTTAATACATGAGAAATATTTTCTAAAAATTGACGAGAAATAGAAGAATCAACCGTATCCATTAATGCTGTTTTTTCATCACAAATAAGATAAGAGTTGTAATTGACACCTCTTGGAATTGGAAATAAATTTTCAAATAAAGCAAGACGACGATCGGAGCCGCCTACCCAATAAATATCATCTGTTATTTTTCTAGTGCAATACATTTTTTTTGCTCCTTTCACTTTAGAAAAATTAAAATTTTATCGCTAAATGGTAGTTTAAAATGGAACAGGGAAAATTGTTCCTTCCATAAGCTGTTTATTAAAATATGCTATATAATTTATCGAATTATAGTAT
>OBXV01000335.1_pt1 | contig 29567 bp, 27 predicted proteins | sample 1495451 | NCBI WGS metagenome assembly OBXV01 (sample SAMEA2580178, study PRJEB22360) | human gut metagenome | biome: human gut; feature: human-associated habitat; material: faeces | place: Denmark | collected 2008/2010 | reverse complement strand
TGGATGAAGATCATAATATAGGAGAGTATAATATTTATAATCTTCCGGATTTTAAGGAGTTTGATGGAATCGTTGTAGATTTAAATAATATCAGAAAGGAAGAGATTCGGAATCAAGTGATTACTGCGGTAAGGAAATCGAAAAAACCAGCGGTTTCTATTAATAATGATGTAGAAGGCTTTTATTATGTAGGAATTAACAATTATGTGGCAATGCAAGAAATTATTCAACATTTATATGAAGAACATCATTGTCGAAAATTTTGGTTTGTGATGGGACCCACAGATAATTATGAAAATAATATTCGATACCGTTCTTTGAAGGAATTTTTAGAACAGCATGAAATCGATTATGGGGAAGAAGATTTCTATTTTGAGAGTTATGAATATCAGTGTGGATATCATGGTTTTTTATATTTATTAAAAACACATGGTGAAGTTCCAGAGGCTATTATTTGTGCTAATGACAATATTGCTGTAGGAGTGTGTGAAGCAGCAAAACAAAAAGGCTATCACATCCCAGATGATTTTTGTGTCACGGGATTTGATAATTTTGACAAAGCAGGCTTTTATACACCACAGATTTCTACTTTAGGGCATATTCGTGAAGAAGTCGGTTATCGTTGTGCAGACGTGATACTTAAAATATGGGAAGGAAAGTCAGTTCCAAAATTTAACTATACAAACATAGAAGGTGTTTATTCGGAAAGCTGTGGCTGTTCTTACAATAAGAAGATTGATATCCGTAAATATATTAAGAAACAGATTATGTGTGAGATAGAAATGAATGGATTGGAAGAGCAGATGCTAATATTGGGAAAAGAACTATTGAATTGTAAGTCCATGGGAGAAATGGCGAATTTGATTCCAAAATGTATTTCTTCTTTTCAGTGTGATGCCATCTATCTGATTTTAGATGAACATATTAATGATTTTAAACAAAAGGTAAATAATTATAACCCCCATTTGATTGATGACGAAAATTTTCATGTATATGGATACCCAAAACAGATGAACGTAGAATTTGCTTATGAGGGTGGTAAAGATAGAAGTTATGAAGGCCAGAAAATAGATAGCTTATTCCCTTTTTTTGATTGTGAGAAGAAAGGAATGGATTTTTTATTTATGCCACTTCATTTTAGAAAGCGGACAATTGGGTATTTTGTGATTCGTAATGCTCTTTATTTAATGAAGAAGCAGTATTTATTTAAAGTAGTTAATATATTAACTTCTGCTATGGAGAACCTATATGAAAAAGAAAAGCTAGAATATATGAATCAGATATTGTCGGATATGAGTATTAAGGATTCTATGACTGGTTTATATAATCGACTTGGATATCAACGCCTTGCCTGTCCTTTGTTTGAGAAAAAGAAACAGGAAAAGAAAAACTTGCTGATTATGTTTATTGATATGGATCGGCTAAAGTATATCAATGATCAATATGGACATGAATATGGAGATATAGCGATAAAAATAGTTGCCAATACAATTTTAAACCATTGTCATGAGAATTCCATTCCGATTCGAATGGGTGGTGATGAATTTCTTATTATTGAACAGATACGAAGTGATGAGGAAATAAGGAAAAAGATAGCGAATATGGAAAAAGAGATGGAACACTCTGCAAAAGAAAAGGAATTACCGTTTTATCTGTCCTTTAGTATTGGATGTATGATAACTGATATGAATCAGGACAAGGAGTTGGAGGATTACATTAGAGAAGCAGATAAAGTAATGTATAAAGAAAAGCATAGAAAAAAAGTAAACCGTACAGAGTAGCGCGGTTTACTTTTTTGTATCATAGGGAAGGTCGTAAAAATTACAAATTTCTGCTATACTTTACGATGAGGATGAATAGAAATTACAGTGCACAGTGGGCTGGTACTTTTAGGTAATGAGAAATAGGAGGAGTATATATGTCTGCCTTAGAAAGACAGGATAAAATTATTGAACTTGTTAGTAAAACAGGAAGTATCCAAGTGGAGCGTCTAGCGGAGATTTTAGATGTCAGTCAAATGACGATTCGCAGAGATTTGGATAAGTTAAAAGGAGAGGGGATTATTGAACGAAAGCATGGCTTAGCAGTAATCAAAGAGGAAGTAACTTATCGAGAAAAATTAATTTCTCGTATGGATGAGAAGAAGATGCTGGCAAGAGAGTGTGCTTCTTTTGTAAAAGCTGGAGATACGGTGTTTTTAGATTCTGGAACGACCATTTATGGAATTGCAGAATTAATTAAGGACATTCCTAATTTAACAGTAATTACTAATGATATTGAGATCGGTAGCCTATTACATAAAAGTTCGGTAGAATTGATGATTTGCGGTGGTTTTGTTCAAAAGGAGACGGGAAGTATTTGTGGAAGTTTTGCCAATCAAATGATGAACTATGTTCAAGTAGGAATCGCTTTTATGGGAGCCATGTCTATTGATCAGCAGTTTAATATACTAACACCAACTCTTGATAAGGCTACATTAAAAAGAATGATCGTGAAAAATGCCTCTAAAAGTTATTTAGTCGTCGATCAATCCAAGTTTAATCGAAAAGCTTTGATGAAAATCAATCATATGAAAGATTATACAGGGGTTGTAACTACAAGGAAGTTTACAGGAGAAGAGATGAAGAGAATCAAGGAACAAAACATTCACTTAATACCTGTTGAAGTCTGAGAAATGTCGAAAATTAAGGGATTGTATTCGAGTGGATTTTGTTATCTAGAACTTGACAAAAAAAAGAAACAATGATATATTTTGAATATCAAAGTATTTGGTTATCAAATCGTAAAACATGAAAAGAGAATGTGAAAAAGATAGGAGAGCAAACGATGTTAGAAAAAATGAAAGCAATTATTGCAGAACAGTTAGATATTGAGGAAAGTCAGATTGAAGAAAAAACAAGCTTCAAGGAAGACTTAGGTGTTGATTCTCTTGATTTATTTGAATTAGTAATGGCATTAGAAGAAGAATACAATGTTGAAATTCCATCTGAAGATTTAGAAAATCTTCTTACAGTTGGTGATGTAATCAACTATTTAAAAGACAAAGGCGTAGAAGCATAAGAAGAAAACATATAGAAAAGGGAAGTTGCGAGGGGCGTGACTCCCTTTTGCTTTTATAAAGACATATTTTTTTAACGATATAGTTTGAAAATCAAAGTAAACGAGCGAAGAGAAACAATAAGGAGTATCATATGAGTAAAATTGCATTTATGTTCCCAGGACAAGGATCACAATATGTTGGAATGAGCCAAGATTTTTATGAGCAGTTTGAAGAAAGCAAAGAGGTATTTGAAACAGCAACAAGCCTGCTTGGATTTTCTATGGAAGATCTTTGTTTTAAAGAAAACGATCAATTAAATATTACAGAATATACACAAGTGGCTATGCTAACAGCGAGTACAGCAATTTTAAAGAAAGTAGAATCTATGGGAATCAAACCAGATGTCACAGTTGGATTAAGCCTTGGAGAATATAATGCATTAATTGCCTCTTCTGTTTTAACATTTGAAGAAGCGGTAAAAGTGGTAAGAGAACGTGGAATTTTAATGCAAAATGCAGTTCCTGTAGGACTTGGAGCGATGGCAGCTGTTTTAGGTGCAAAAAAGGAACTGATTGAAGACGTATGTGAAAATACAAAAGGAATTGTAAGCATTGCCAATTACAATTGCCCAGGGCAAATCGTAATTTCTGGAGAAGTAGAAGCAGTAGAAAAAGCAAGCGAAGCATTAAAGGAACAAGGGGCAAAACGCGTGATTCCTTTAAATGTAAGTGGACCATTTCATTCTCCAATGTTAAAAGAGGCAGGAGAACAATTAGTAAAAGTATTGGATACGGTTGAAATTAAAAAACCGGTCGTTCCATACGTTGCAAATGTCAATGCGAAAATGATAACAGAAGCAGAGCCAATAAAAGAACTTCTTGGACAACAAGTATCTTCTTCTGTTCGTTTTGAACAGTCCATAGAAGCATTGTTGGAAGATGGCGTAGATACCTTTATTGAAATGGGACCAGGAAAGACATTATCAGGCTTTGTAAAAAAAGTGAATCGTAAAGTGAACGTGATTAATATTGAAAAAGTAGAAGATTTGGAGAAGTTAAAGGAGATAAGCCAATGTTAGAAGGAAAAATTGCAGTTGTAACAGGTGGATCAAGAGGGATTGGAAGAGAGATCGCCCTTACATTAGCAGGATATGGAGCAACGGTTGTCGTTAACTACAACGGTTCCAAAGAAAAAGCCCAAGAAGTAGTTGATGCAATTAAAAGTCAAGGAAAAGAAGCAATTGCTATAAAAGCTAGTGTATCCGATAGTACAGAAGTGGAATCCATGATAAAAGAAGTGATGGATCAGTTTGGAAGAATTGATATTCTAGTGAATAATGCAGGAATTACAAAAGACAATCTTATGATGAAAATGACAGAAGAAGATTTTGACGCTGTTATTGATACGAACTTAAAAGGTACTTTTTATTGTATGAAACAAGTATATCGTATTATGTTAAAACAGCGTTATGGAAGAATTATCAATATGTCTTCTGTAACAGGTGTCATCGGAAATGCGGGACAGGTGAACTATGCAGCATCAAAAGCAGGTGTGATTGGAATGACAAAATCCCTTGCAAGAGAACTGGGTTCTAGAGGTATTACGGTAAATGCCGTTGCTCCAGGATTTATTGAAACAGAGATGACCGAGGTGCTTTCTGATAAAGTAAAAGAAGAAATCGCAAATCAGATTCCATTAAAGAGAATGGGTGCTGTAAAAGATGTGGCAGAAACAGTTGCATTTTTAGCATCTGATAAAGCTTCCTATATTACAGGTCAAGTCCTTCATGTAGATGGCGGAATGGCTATGTAATCGTATGAACAAAAAGAATGATAGAGGTAAGAACATGAAAAGAGTTGTAGTGACGGGAATGGGAGCAATTACTCCTGTTGGAAATAATGTAGAAACATTTTGGAATAATTTGAAAGCGGGAAAAGTTGGGATTAAACCAATCGATCGTTTTGATGTTACCGATTATAAAGCAAAGGTAGCTGCCCAAGTAGAAGATTTTAATCCAAAGGACTATATGGATCCAAAATCCGCAAGAAGAATGGAATTATTTTGCCAATATGCTGTTGCAGCGGCAAAAGAGGCCATTGAACAATCAGGACTTGATTTAGAAAAAGAAGATATGACAAGAGTTGGTTGCTCTGTTGGTTCTGGTGTTGGTTCTTTACAAGTGATAGAAAAAGAGTGTAAGAAATTATTTGAAAAAGGACCAAACCGTATTTCTCCAATGATGGTACCTTTAATGATATCCAATATGGCGGCGGGAAATGTTGCTATCGCTTATGGATTAAAAGGAAAATGTATTAATGTAGTTACTGCTTGTGCGACAGGAACTCATTCTATCGGAGAAGCTTATCGTTCCATTCAAGCAGGAGAAGTAGATGTTATGGTAGCAGGTGGAACAGAGGCTGCTATTACACCGCTTGGAGTTTCTGGTTTTGCTTCTTTAACTGCATTGACATTTAGTGAAGATCCAATGAGAGCTTCCATCCCATTTGATAAAGAGAGAAGCGGTTTCGTTATGGGAGAAGGTGCAGGTATTGTCGTTGTAGAATCATTAGAACACGCAAAAGCTCGTGGAGCTAATATTTTAGCAGAAATTGTAGGATATGGTGCAACTTGTGATGCTTTCCATATCACTTCTCCAGCAGAAGATGGAGAAGGGGCAGCAAGAGCCATGGAATTTGCCGTAAAAGAAGCGGGAGCGAAGAAAGAAGATATTCTTTATATTAATGCTCATGGAACAAGTACCCATCACAATGATTTATTTGAAACAATGGCAATTAAAAATGTATTTGGTGATCACGCTTATGATATGTATATCAACTCTACAAAATCTATGATAGGACATGGATTAGGAGCGGCAGGTGCTGTTGAATTTATCGCTTGTGTAAAGACAGTTACCGATAATTTTATTCATAAAACAGCAGGATATGAAGTTCCAGATGAAGAGTGTGATTTAAATTACTGTAAAGAAGCAGTAACGGATCAAGAAGTGAATTATGCATTAAGCAATTCGTTAGGATTTGGCGGACACAATGCAAGTATTTTAATCAAAAAATATACAGAGTCCTAATCATCGTTTGGGAAGAAATGCTAGATTAGAAAGGAGTCCTCATATGAATATTAATGAGATTATGCAATTAATTGATAAAGTGTCTGATTCTGAATTAAACGAATTTGTATTAGAAGAAGGAAATTTAAAATTAACATTAAAGGCAAATCGTGGAATGGCAGTGGTAGAAGAGCCAAAAGGGTTAGAAACCGTTATAGAACAAAAAAAAGCGGAACCGAAACCAGTAGAAGTTGTAGAAAAGACAGAGATCATTGGTATGCCACCAGCCATTTTAAAGGAAGAAAATCCAGTGAAACAGGAAAAACAAGTGGAGGGAAACGTGATAAAATCTCCGCTTGTAGGAACGTTTTATGCTGCACCTGCAGAAGATAAACCTCCATTTGTATCCATCGGGGATCAAGTGAAAAAAGGGCAGGTCATTGGAATCGTAGAAGCCATGAAGTTAATGAACGAAGTGGAATCTGAATTTGATGGAACGGTACTTGATATCGTGGTAAACAATGGAGAGATGGTAGAATTTGGTCAACCACTTGTAATCATTGGATAGGTGGAAGGAAAAAGGAGTAGAAAATGGTATTAAATATTGAACAGATAAAAGAAATTATTCCACATCGCACCCCATTTCTTTTAGTGGATCGTATTGAAGAAATGGAAGTGGGCGTTCGTGCAGTCGGAAAGAAATGTGTGACTTATAATGAGCCATTTTTCCAAGGACATTTTCCACAAGAAGCGGTTATGCCAGGGGTATTAATTATTGAAGCTATGGCACAAGTTGGCGCTGTTTGTTGTCTTTCTTTGGAAGAAAATAAAGGAAAGATTGCTTATTTTGGAGGAATCAATAAGGCAAAATTCCGTCAAAAAGTAGTGCCAGGAGATGTTCTTTTATTAGAAGTAGAAATGATAAAAGTAAAAGGTCCTGTTGGTGTTGGAAAAGGAACAGCAACTGTGGATGGGAAAGTAGTTGCACAGGCAGAACTTACTTTTATGATTGGAAACTAGAAAGAATCCCATCAGTTTTGTATGGAAGAAGACAAGACGGGAAGAAGTGAGGAAATGATGTTTAAGAAAATTTTAATTGCAAATCGAGGAGAAATCGCAGTCAGAATTATTCGTGCCTGCCGTGAGATGGGAATTTTGACCGTAGCTGTTTGTTCTGAGGCGGATAAAGAGGCGCTTCATGCACAGCTTGCAGATGAAACTATTTGTATTGGACCAGCTGCCGCAAAGGATAGTTATTTAAATATGGAGAGCATTATTAGTGCAACTTTAGTGAGTGGAGCTGAGGCCATTCATCCAGGGTTTGGTTTCTTATCCGAAAATAGTAAATTTGTGAGAATGTGCAATCAGTGTAATATTACTTTCATTGGACCATCTGCAGATACGATGGATCGTATGGGAAATAAATCCGAGGCGAGAAATACGATGATGAAAGCAGGAGTGCCTGTTGTACCAGGGACAAAAGAGCCTATCTATGATGGTATGGTAGGAATCGAATTAGCAAAAGAAATTGGATATCCAATTATGATCAAAGCGTCCGCAGGAGGCGGTGGAAAAGGCATGCGTGTGGCAGAATCCGAAGAAGAATTTTTAGAAAAATTCGAAACTGCTCAAAGAGAAGCAGTCAATGGATTTGGAGACAATACTATGTATTTAGAACGCTATGTGAAAAATCCTCGCCATGTGGAAATTCAGGTTCTTGCGGATAAAAAAGGAAATACGATTTATCTTGGTGAACGTGACTGTTCCATTCAAAGACGTCATCAAAAGATGATTGAAGAGGCTCCTTCCATTGCAATTGATGAAACACTTCGAAAAAAGATGGGAGAAGCAGCGGTAAAAGCGGCAAAAGCCACGGGATATTATAGTGCAGGAACGATTGAATTTTTATTGGATCAAAACAATGAGTTTTATTTTATGGAAATGAATACGAGAATCCAAGTAGAACACCCTGTGACAGAAATGATAACAGGTGTGGATTTAATTAAAGAACAGATAAAAATTGCTGCAGGAGAGACGTTAGCACTTCGTCAAGAAGATGTGAGAATTTCTGGCCATGCCATTGAATGTCGTATTAATGCAGAAGATCCTGATAAAAACTTTATGCCTTGTCCTGGAACTGTAAATTATATTCATTTTCCAGGAGGGAAGGGGATTCGAGTGGATTCTGCACTCTATGCAGGTTGTACGATTCCTCCTTACTATGATTCCATGGTGGCAAAGTTAATTGTCCATGATGAGACAAGGGAGCTTGCCATTAAAAAAATGCGCAGTGCGTTAGGAGAGCTAATTGTACAAGGCGTAAAAACAAATTTAGATTATCAATATGAAATATTTAACGATGAAGAATATGTAAAAGGAAATGTGGATACAGGATTTATTGAACGTTTCCAAGAACGATTGCAACAAGAGTAAGAAGAAATTTGACATAGGAATGGGAGATCGATGATATGTTAAAAGAAATGTTTAAAAAGACATCTGGTTTATCCATGAGCGAACGCCGTCAGGCAAAAAAAGGAGAGCATATTCGAAAAAATTTAGATGAGCCACAGATTCCAGATGGTTTGTTTGAAAAGTGTGATGCTTGTGGCGATTTAATCTATGCAGAGGACATCGCTTCTAACTATTATATTTGCCCCCATTGCGGTCATTATTTCCGAATTCGTCCAAGAAATCGTATCCGTATGATCGTGGATAAAGGAAGTTTTGTCGAATGGGATGAAAAGCTAGAAACATCGGATCCATTAGAGTTTCCTGGATATCAAAGTAAATTAGAGCATATGAAAGAAGTAACCAACTTAGAAGAGGCCGTTATGACAGGAAAGGGAACGATCAAAGGAATTCCTGTTGTAATCGGCGTTATGGCATCGGATTTTATGATGGGAAGTATGGGTCATGTGGTTGGTGAAAAGATTACAAGAGCAGTAGAGCGAGCAACAGAGGAAAAACTTCCTGTTATCTTATTTACTTGTTCAGGTGGCGCTAGAATGCAAGAAGGAATTATTTCCCTTATGCAGATGGCAAAGACATCACAGGCGTTAAAACGACACGATGAAGCAGGTCTTTTATATATTACAGTAATTACGGATCCGACGACAGGTGGAGTAACCGCTAGTTTTGCAATGCTTGGAGATATTATATTGGCAGAACCAGGGGCTTTAATTGGATTTGCAGGACAACGAGTCATTGAACAGACCATTGGACAAAAACTCCCAGAAGGCTTTCAAAGAGCAGAATTTCTACAAGAACATGGATTTATCGATAAAATCGTTGAGAGAAAACATTTAAGACCAATTTTAAGTTTATTACTTCGGAAATAAAAGTGTATAAAATTTTGTGACTGATGTTAGGAGGAACCATATGGCAGAGCAATTAAATGCATGGGAGCGTGTGCAGATTTCAAGAAGTGCAGGACGCCCAACGAGCCTTGATTATATTAGTTTTATATTTGATGATTTTATTGAACTCCATGGAGATCGCTGTTATGGAGATGATCCAGCGATTGTTGGAGGATTAGCAGGATTAAATGGAAAGACGTTTACCGTAATTGGACAGCAAAAAGGGCGTACAACAAAAGAAAATGTAAAGAGAAATTTTGGTATGCCCTCTCCAGAAGGCTATCGAAAAGCATTGCGTTTGATGAAACAAGCGGAAAAGTTTCATCGCCCAATTATTTGCTTTGTGGATACACCAGGTGCTTACTGTGGAATTGAAGCAGAAGAAAGAGGCCAAGGAGAAGCAATCGCTCGTAACTTATATGAGATGGCTGGGCTAAAAGTTCCAATTCTCTCCATTATGATTGGAGAAGGAGGAAGTGGTGGAGCGATTGCTCTTGCTGTGGCTAATGAAGTGTGGATTATGGAAAATGCCACATATTCTGTCCTTTCTCCAGAAGGATTTGCAGCTATTTTATGGAAAGATGGAAAACGGGCGCCAGAGGCAGCTTCTGTTATGAAGATCACAGCCTCTGACTTAAAAAATCTCCAAGTGGTGGAGGAAATCATAGAAGAAGAGGAACCAATTGGTATCGATAATATCGAAGAGATTACAACGGGAATGAGAGAGAAAATCGAAGCTTTTGTAAAAAAATATGAACAAATGACTCCAGAAGAAATTTGTTCCCAGAGATATGAACGATTCCGCGCATTTTAATAAAGGAAAAAGAATGGCTATGGCTAATAGCCTTTCTTTTTTACGCAAAAATTTTAGTTAATAAAAACTAGATAATAAGCTTTACAAGAAAAGAAAAGATAGTATTGGAAACTACTAAGTTCCTAAAAGTAAAAAGCGTGAAAAGAAATTCAAACAAAAAAGAAAAGATAGGGAAACAGAATCATAAAAGTAATAAAAAATAGAAAAGAGGATTTGTATGAATAAAATAAAACCATTGCAAATTGGCGAGTTAATTGCAAAAATTCCAATCATTCAAGGAGGAATGGGAGTAGGAGTGAGTTTAAGTTCTTTAGCAGGAGCGGTGGCAAAAGAAGGTGCTATCGGAATTATTTCCACTGCACAAATTGGTTATCGAGAGTCGGATTTTGATAAACAACCATTACAAGCCAATTTAAGAGCCATTCAAAAAGAGGTACAAAAGGCGAAAAAAATTGCTCCAAAAGGAATCATTGGAGTTAATATTATGGTTGCTACAAGACAATATAGTGAGTATGTAAAAGAAGCAGTAAGAGCTAAGGTGGATTTAATTATTTCAGGAGCGGGATTGCCAGTGGATCTTCCTAAAATTGCAAAAGAGGAATGGGAAGGATTAAAAAGTTGTGGTGAGGCTGTGAAAATGCCAAAATTAGTTCCTATTGTATCTTCCAAAAAAGCAATGAATGTAATTTTAAAATTATGGGATAAGAAGGAAAAAGTAGCGCCAGATGCTGTCGTAATTGAAGGTCCAAGAGCAGGAGGACATCTTGGATTTAAGTTAGAGGAATTACAGCATATGGACGAGATGAACTTCGATGAAGAAATTCAAAACATTATAGAGACAGTGAAACCATATGAAGAAAAATATGGACATAAGATACCGATTATTATAGCGGGTGGAATCCGAACAAAAGCTCAGTTAGAAAAGTACATTGAGATGGGGGCAGATGGTATTCAGGTGGCGACGCCTTTTGTCACAACAGTGGAATGCGATGCCGATGAGCGATATAAACAAGCGTATGTTGCGTGCCAAAAAGAAGATATTATTCTTGTGAAAAGTCCTGTTGGTATGCCAGGAAGAGCCATGAACAATGCTTTTCAAAAGAGAATACAAAAAGAAGGAAAAATACCTGTTACTTCTTGTCATGCTTGTATTTCTCATTGTAATCCAGAGGAAATTCCATATTGTATTACAGAAGGGTTAATTCAGGCAGTGAAGGGAAATGTAGAAGAAGGATTAGTATTTTGCGGGGCAGATGTGTATTTAGAAGATCGAATTACGACAGTAAGAGAAGTGTTAAATCGCTATGTTGGTGAAGAATAAAGAATCATAAAAAAGAAAACCTTGTCTATCGGGATGTGAGAAGCAATAGATATTTCGATAGAGGAGGTTTTTTTTATATGAAAACAAACATGAAATAGAAGATTATGATCATTGGTTTTTGGATAAATTTGATAAAAAAAACTGGAAATTGAATTCGTTATTTTACATAAAAATTTTTAAAATATTTGTTTATTCTACCTATTGCATTGGTCAAAAAGTGCACTGTGCAGAGAATTGTGACTATTTTATCAATGTTTTTTGTGTAAGAAGGATAAAAAATGCTGTTTTTATATTATAAAATTGTAAATAATACTGATGGAATGAAAAAAAACACTTTATTTTTTTGACTAATCGATCTATAATACAATTATCGGAGTTACTAAAAATCCTTTCTTTTATAAAATCGGATCATAATGGGAAGATGGGTTATGAGAAGGAAGCAGATGAAACAGCTGAAAGGAGGTACAACAAGGAAGAAAATAGGAAAGGAAATCTACGATAGTAACGCATAAGTCCTGAATTACAAACAGAGAAAAGAACTCTATAAAATAAATATCGGTATTTTAAGTTAGAAACGATTGATTCATATCAAAAAGTTGTGCTAGAGGTAAAGCGAAGTCTTTGAACCACTAGAAACCACTCAGTTTCGTTATGAATCAGGTCACAAAGAAAGTGAGGCAAAGCGACGTGGGCGAAAGTGTAATTGTAGTGTTTAACCAAATGATGTGTTTATTTTTAATGATTGCTCTTGGATATGGAGCATCTAAGTGGAAGATTGTGTCACCAGAAATGTCAAGTGGACTATCTGCAATGGTTGTAAAGATCACTTGTCCAGCAATGGTATTAGCATCTGTTATGACAGCAAAACCAGAAGGAACAATGAAAGATATCTTTATGGTATTTTTATTATCTGTTGTAATGTACATTATTTTTCCTTTGATTGGAGTTGCTCTTAATTTTATTACAAGAGTACCACAACAGGATAAGAGATTATATATTTTTATGACAACATTCTCTAATGTGGCATTTATGGGATTTCCAGTAGTCAATGCCATTTATGGGGAAACAGGAGTATTTTTCACAGCAATCTTCAACTTAACATTTAATTTATTCGTATTTACATTTGGGGTAGTGTTAATGTCAGGAAAATCTGGAAAGAGTGCAGTTTCTGTGAAATCATTATTAAATCCAGGAATTATTGCAGCGATTGTTGCTATTTTACTCTTCTCCTTTAAGATTCCAGTTCCAGATATTATTTCCACTACTTGTAGCACAGTTGGAAGTATGACAACACCACTTGCTATGATCGTAATCGGTTCTTCTCTTGCAACGGTACCATTAAGAGAAGTATTTAGTGAATATCGTCTCTATCCATATACGATTTTGAAACAAGGGGCAGCACCAGTGCTTATTTGGTTAGTATTTCGTAATTTCATTACAGATCCAATGATTTTAGCGATTACTGTTATTGTATCAGCAATGCCAGTAGCGGCAACAACTGTTATGTTTTCAAAACAGTATGGTCAAGATGATGTAAAAGCTGCGAAGGGGGTATTTATTACTACGTTAGTATCTATCATTACAATTCCAGCAATTACAATGCTATTTTAAATTTTAGTTTGCGTGGAAGGCATAAGTCAAACAAAAATACACGCATTTTTATTTAAAAAGAAATGAATTGAATAATCGATAAAAAACTGCCATGCAAATTTTTGTATGGCAGTTTTTTTGTAAAATTTAAAGCTATTATTTATAATGAGGATGCTATTTTTCAACTGGAAAAGGGCAAGAAATTGAAAAGAAAATGTAAGAATCAAGCCTGTTGTCAGAAGTAAAAAAAACAAGTATAATAGAAATAAATCGTTTTTCCTAAGGAAGAATTAAAAAACTACTAGAAAAATCAACAAAAATGGGGAAGTAATATTCTTGATTTTCATTATTTGCTAGAAAAGTAGGAAAATTGTAGAAAAATGAAAACTTCTCATTGCAAATTACGTTAGAATGTATATAATTATAAAGGAAACGATTTTGAAACATTCGGTGGGAAATCTGATAAATTATAAAACTATGGAAACAATAAAGTTAAAAAGAGAGCAGATGAACGAAAGGGGACAAAAATGGCAAGTACAGATATTGGAATCGATTTGGGAACAGCAAGTGTCTTAGTATATGTAAAAGGCAAAGGTGTTGTTTTAAAAGAGCCGTCCGTAGTGGCATTTGATAGAAAAACAAATAAAATTAAAGCAATTGGAGAAGAAGCACGTTTAATGCTTGGTAGAACTCCGGGAAACATCGTGGCAGTTCGTCCATTAAGACAAGGTGTTATTTCTGATTATACAGTAACAGAAAAAATGATCAAATACTTTATCCAAAAAGCAGTTGGAAAATCTTTCTTCTCCAAACGACCAAGAGTTGCTGTTTGTGTCCCAAGTGGAGCGACAGAAGTTGAGAAAAAAGCGGTTGATGATGCAACAAGAGAAGCAGGTGCAAGAGATGTTGTTATTATCGAAGAACCAATCGCAGCAGCTATTGGTGCAGGAATTGAAATTGCAAAACCAGTTGGAAATATGATTGTTGATATCGGTGGTGGTACTTCTGATATTGCAGTTATTTCTCTTGGCGGAACAGTTGTAAGCACTTCTATCAAAATTGCAGGTGATGATTTTGATGAAGCAATCATTCGTTATATGCGTAAAAAGCATAATTTATTAATCGGTGAAAGAACAGCGGAAGATATTAAGATTACAATTGGTACGGTATATAAACGTCCAGAAGTTTCTTCTATGGATGTGCGTGGACGTAATCTTGTAACAGGTCTTCCAAAGACAATCACTGTTACATCAGAAGAAACAGAAGAAGCGCTTCGTGAAGCTGCGACTCAGATCGTAGAAGCGGTACACAGTGTTCTTGAAAAAACTCCACCGGAATTAGCTGCGGATATTTCTGATAGAGGTATTGTATTAACAGGCGGTGGTGCATTGCTTCACGGTTTAGAAGAGTTAATTGAAGAAAAAACAGGTATCAATACAATGACAGCAGACGAACCATTGACAGCGGTAGCTATTGGTACAGGTCAATATGTGGAATACTTAAGTGATAAATAATAAATAAAGAGAGTAAAAAGGGACGATTGCTTATTTTATGCAATGGTCCTTTTTTATGTGATAGGAGACGGTATTTCCTATAATATAAAAAGCGCTATGGATAAATGTCTTGTACCATTCTGTCATTGACTTTCGATAGGAGATAGGAGTACCATATAAAGAATAGGCAAAAGAATCAGTAAAAAGAAACAGTAAAAAGAAACAGGACTTCTGAGTGATGTAAAATCAGTAAAAAATACAAAAAAAGAAAAAAGAAAGGGGATTCGAATGGAAATATTGGAAGGATATGTTGGACATATCCGATTTAGAAATGAAGAAAATGGATATACTGTTTTGACATTAGAAACAGTGGCAGATGAGGAAACTTGCGTTGGAAATTTTAATTATATTAATGAAGGAGAATATTTAAGATTAGAAGGTGGATACGTCGATCATCCTGTCCATGGACCGCAGTTTAAAGTGGAAAAATATGAAGTAAGAGCTCCAGAAGGTATGAAAGATATGGAGCGTTATTTAGGTTCTGGTGCTATAAAGGGAATGGGTCCTGTTCTTGCAAAGCGAGTTGTGAAAAAGTTTAAGATGGATACGTTTCGTATAATAGAAGAAGAGCCCGAACGACTCATTGAGATTAAAGGGATTTCTGAACGAATGGCACAAGAAATCGCTGCACAGTTTCATGAAAAGCAAGCGATGAGACAGGCGATGATTTTTTTATCCCAATATGGCATTGCAACCAATTATGCGGTGAAAATTTTTAACGAATATGGGGATCGACTTTATGATGTGATTAAGACAAATCCTTATAAAATGGCAGATGATATATCGGGAATTGGGTTTAAAATCGCAGATGAAATTGCGGCGAAAGTGGGAATTGGAACCGAATCTGATTTTCGAATTAAGTCGGGCATTTTATATACAATGCAACAGGCAGGGTATAGTGGTCATGTGTCTTTTCCAAGAGAGCGTCTTTTAATTCGAGGGGCGGAATTGCTTGGAGTAGGAGCAGAAGTGTTAGAACCGAAGCTTATGGAGCTTGTATTGGAGCGAAAATTAATCATTAAAAATATAGAAGAGCGTGATATGGTCTATACAAATCCTATGTATTATACGGAGCTGAATACGGCAAAGCGAATGTTAGATCTGGATGTAAAATATGAAGTCACCGATGAAGAGTTAGAACAAAGTTTGATTCGAATGGAACAAAGTCAAAATATTGTATATGACGAACTTCAAAAAGATGCCATTCGAACAGGAGCAAAAAATGGAGTTCTTATTGTAACAGGAGGTCCTGGGACAGGAAAGACAACTACAATTAATGCTATTATTCAATACTTTGAGGGAGAAGGGCTTGATATTATGTTGGCAGCCCCAACAGGAAGAGCCGCAAAGAGAATGGCAGAAGCGACAGGCTGTGAAGCCAAGACGATTCACCGTTTGTTAGAGCTTAATGGAGATTTAGAAGGCGGTTCTCGTTTTAAGTTTGAAAAAAATGAACAAAATCCATTAGAAACGGACGTTATTATTATCGATGAAATGTCTATGGTAGATTTAAGTTTAATGCATGCACTGTTGTTGGCAATTGTACCAGGAACAAGGCTTGTGCTTGTAGGAGATGGAAATCAGCTTCCATCGGTAGGTCCTGGAAACGTATTAAAAGACTTAATTGCTTCCAAATGTTTTTCTGTTGTGGAATTAAATAAAATCTTTCGACAAGCAGAAAAAAGCGATATCGTTGTCAATGCCCATAGAATTAATCATGGACAGCTCATTCAATTGGATAATAAAAGTCGTGATTTCTTTTTCTTAAAACGAATGTCAATTCAAGAAATACTTGGTGTTGTCATTTATCTTGTGCGGGACAAATTGCCAAACTATGTGGATGCTACGCCATATGACATTCAAGTATTGACTCCTATGAGAAAAGGAGAGTTAGGGGTTGAAAAATTAAATCAGATTTTGCAGCTGTATTTAAATCCTCCATCTGAAGAAAAAAGAGAAAGAGAAGTGCATTTTGGTGTCTTTCGAGAAGGCGATAAAGTCATGCAGATTAAGAATAATTATAAGCTGGAATGGGAAGTGAAAAATGGCAAAGGCTTTGTCCTCGATACAGGCGTTGGTGTGTTTAATGGGGACGTTGGCATTATCCGAGAGATCAATTCTTTTGCTGAAGAAATTATAGTGGTCTTTGATGATGTAAAAGTGGTAAAATACAGCTTTTCTATGTTAGACGAATTAGAACTTGCCTATGCGGTAACGATCCATAAGTCTCAAGGAAGTGAATATCCTGCCGTTGTAATTCCACTGATGACAGGTCCAAGAGTATTGTTTAATCGAAATCTACTTTATACAGCAGTTACCCGTGCTAAGCAATGTGTAACGATGGTTGGAAATCCAAGCACGGTAGATTTTATGATACAAAATGTCAATGAACAATTGCGATATAGTGGTTTATCTTATCAACTAAAAGAAATAAAAAAAATGGAAGAGGACTGTGAAACAATGGAAAACTAGGGGGAAGTATGGGGGAACAAAAAAAGAAAAAAGTGTATGCTATCCCATTGGATTTACTTTATCCAAGACAGTGTCCGCTCTGTCAAACGATTGCTGGATATGGACGCTTGCTTTGTAGCGATTGTGAAAAAGAAGTGCCATATCTTGAAGAGCCATTCTGTATGAAATGTGGAAAGCCTTTTTCTATAGAAGAAGAGGCAAAAGAATACTGTAGGGATTGTCAGTCACATAAAAGAAGTTTTATTCGAAACTATGGACTTCTTCGATACGAGAGTAAAGTAAAAAAATCCATCTATGCCTTTAAATATGCTAATAAAAGAGAGTATGCGGATTGGTATGCAAGAGAGCTTGTAAAACGATATGGAAGATTGTGGAAGAGTTTTCAAATCGATGGGATCATTCCCGTTCCTGTTCATAAGAAAAAGCGAAGGCAAAGAGGATATAATCAAGCCGAAATTCTTGGAAGGAAACTTGGGGAATTGTTGGAGATTCCTTGCATTAGCAAAGGATTAGTTCGTACTGTGGATACAACGCCACAAAAGGAGTTAGATCAAAAACAGCGCTATAAAAACTTAAAAAGTGCATTTTCCATTGGACATCTTCCAGAGGAAATCCACAGCGTTTTATTAGTGGATGATATTTATACAACAGGAGCGACTATGGAGGCATGTAGCTCTCTTTTATTGAAACAAACAACAATTGAGAAAGTATATGCTTGTTCCATCAGCGTTGGAAATGGAGTTTAATCATTGAAAAATATATAATGAATATTTTGGTGTTAAAATACATATTATTGCTCGTATATATGCAAATAGAGATGGAAATAATGAATAAAAATAGGTATTTTAATGTATAAAATTTAAAAATATGCAAAAACCTTTTGACTTTCCTACGATAACTTGTTATAATGAGCCAAAAGGAGGTTCTTACGATGGATTTAAAAGGAAGAAGTTTTTTAACATTAAAAGATTTTACACCAGAAGAAATAGAGGGATTAATTGATTTAGCAGGACAGTTGAAGGCGGATAAGAAAAAAGGGATTACGGGGAATCGTTTAAAAGGAAAAAATATTGCCCTTATTTTTGAAAAGCCATCCACTCGTACAAGATGTGCGTTTACAATCGGCTGTATTGACGAAGGAGGGCATCCAGAATATCTTGGAAAAGACGATATTCAGTTAGGACATAAAGAATCGGTAGAAGATACCGCTCGTGTGTTAGGAAGAATGTTTGATGGAATTGAATTTCGTGGATTCAAGCATGAGAATGTGGAGAAATTAGCAAAATATAGCGGAGTTCCTGTATGGAATGGACTTACCGATGATTATCATCCAACACAGATTTTAGCGGATATGCTCACATTAAAAGAACATTATGGGCATTTAAAAGGATTACATTTTGTATATACAGGTGATGGAAGAAATAATATGGCAAACTCCCTTATGATCGGATGTGCCAAATTAGGGCTTCATTTCACTTTGATTGCGCCAAAGAGTTTGTGGCCAAAAGAAGATCTCATTACTACTTGTGAGGAGTATGCAAAACAGTCAGGCGGAACGATTACATTATCAGAAGATGTGGAAGCGGTAAAAGAAGCAGATGCTATTTATACCGATGTGTGGTGTTCTATGGGAGAAGAAGATAAGGCAGCAGAGAGAATCGCTTTATTAAAGCCATATCAAGTAAATAAAGAATTGCTTCAAAAGACTGGAAAAGATACGACAGTTGTTATGCATTGTCTACCTGCTGTAAAAGGAAATGAGATTACAGAAGAAGTATTTGAAGACAATGCAGATATTATTTTTGAAGAAGCAGAAAATCGTATGCATACCATTAAAGCGGTAATGGTTGCTACATTAGGGGAAGAATAAGAAGCGTGATACATAAAAGTTTAGCAAAAATTATTCAATAAAAAATAAAAAAGTTACAAGAATCAATGATGCTATATGAGAAAGCAAGAAAGAATGGACAAAAAAGATACCATTTTTTCTTGCTTTTTTTATTATAGACATTATTTTTCGTTGTTTCTAATTATTTACCATTGGGACGGATTTTGCTTTTTCGTTGCGAGAATGAAAATTATCTGTTATGATGGATAGTGGTTTTTTGCTAGTTAATAAAAATAGAGCAATTACAAGCGCGAAAAGCGTATTGAAGAAATAGAAAAAGAATATCAATAGAAAGAGTATCGGAAAGGAAAAGAAAATGGAAAGAGAAAAAGTCGTTCTTTGTGGTGCTAGTACCTATGAACAGAAATATTATTTTAATCCTCAATTTTCAGCTTTACCACAACAGATTCAAGATGAATTAAAGATTACTTGTGTTATCTTCACTTCTCAAATTAGCTGTGTTTTTACGATGGAATTTGATGAAGAAGGTAATCTTGATTTTGTTGTACAACCAAATGACGATTTTGCATTTGATGAGATTGGAAGCGGATTAAAAATTAAAGAATTGCAAAGAACAAAGCAAGAGCTTTGGGAAGAATTAGAGCTTTATTATAAAGTGTTTTTCCTCGGACAAAAGATGGAGGAAAATTAGATAGGAGTAGAAAATGAGTTTAAAAATTGGTAAGATTGAGATTCCTCATGGTCTTATTTTAGCGCCTATGGCAGGTGTGACAGACTTACCATTTCGCTTGCTTTGTAAAGAGCAAGGGTGTGAGATGTTTTATACAGAGATGGTGAGTGCAAAAGCACTTTACTATGGAAATAAAAATACAGAGCCTTTATTAGCAACGGATGAAAAAGAACGCCCAGTATCTGTTCAAATCTTTGGTTCTGAGCCAGAACTTATGGGAGAGATGGCAAAGAAGTTAGAAGAAAAAGGTTGCTTTGATGCGGTGGATATTAATATGGGTTGTCCAGTTCCAAAAATTGTAAATAATGGAGAGGGCTCGGCTCTTATGAAAAATCCAGAGTTAGCTGGAAAAATTATTAAGTCGGTTTCTTCCTCTATTTCTTTGCCACTTACGGTGAAGATACGAAAAGGATTTACAGAAGAGACACAAAATGCCGTTGAAATGGCACAAATAGCGGAGGCAAATGGCGCAGCTGCTATTGCGGTGCATGGTAGAACAAGAGAACAGTATTATTCAGGAACTGCTGATTGGGAAATGATACGAAAAGTAAAAGAAGCAGTTAAGATACCAGTCATTGGAAATGGCGATGTTTTTGAACCAGAAGATGCCATGCGTCTCTATGAGGAAACAGGATGCGATGGAATTATGATCGCAAGAGGAGCAAAAGGAAATCCATGGCTTTTTAAACGAATTGTACATTATATGGATACGAAAGAATTGTTGCCAAAGCCACAATTATCCGATGTGGTCGCTATGATATTGCGACATGGAGAAATGATGGTACAATTTAAAGGTGAGTATATTGGAATTCGTGAAATGAGAAAACACGTAGCTTGGTATACGGTAGGATATCCAGCTTCTTCTAAGTTGCGGAATTTAGTCAATCAAGTGGAAACATTAGAACAATTAAAACAATTAATGACAGAATATCAACACGTAAGAGAATAAATATTCGTAATAGCCAAAAGAAAATAGTAAGAAACAATGGAAAGATAAAAAGGAGATAGAAAATGAATAATTTATTAGTCGCACAGTCTGGTGGTCCTACATCTGCAATCAATGCTACGATTGCAGGCGTAATGACATGTGCTTTTTTGAGCGGTAAAGTAGATAAAGTGTATGGTGCAATCAATGGAATTCAAGGAGTATTTCATGAGAAATTTGTAGATTTAAATGAGAAATTAAAATCTGCGGAAGATTTAAGATGTCTTTGCCAGACACCATCTGCAGCTCTTGGTTCTTGTCGCTTTAAGTTAGGAGACTTAGAAAAAGAGAAAGAACAGTTTGAAAAAATTATTCATATTTTCCGTAAATACGATATTAAATATTTCATTTATACAGGCGGAAATGATTCTATGGATACGGTAGATAAATTATCTGCTTATTGTGAAAAAAATGGAATTACCGATATTAAAATCGTTGGAGCACCAAAAACAATCGATAATGATTTAGTAGGAATTGATCATTGCCCTGGATTTGGTTCTGCTGCAAAATATATTGCAACTACATTCGCGGAATTAGAAAGAGATTGCCATGTCTATGATACAAAGGCAGTGACAATTGTGGAAGTCATGGGAAGAAATGCAGGTTGGTTAACAGCTGCTTCTGCCCTTGCAAGAGTGGCAGGAGGAAAAGGTCCAGACCTTATCTATTTATGTGAGCCAGATTTTAGCGTGGATCAATTTATTGAAGACGTGAAAAAGAAAATGGAGGATCACCCAGATATCGTAGTGGCTATCAGTGAAGGAATTAAAGATAAAAATGGTATGTATTTATCCGAACATGTACAAGCAGGTGCAAAAGATGCCTTTGGACATGCGATTATTTCAGGAGCAGGAAGCGTACTAGAAACGATTGTAAGAGAAAGATTAGGATGTAAAGTGCGTTCTGTTGAATTGAATTTAATGCAACGTTGTGGTGCTCATATCGCCAGCGCTACGGACATTGAAGAAAGTAAGATGCTTGGTATGAAGGCTTGTCAGTGTGCATTAGATGGAGAGACAGGAGTCATGGCGGTGTTAAAGCGTATTGCAAATGAACCATATGAAGTGATTTTTGATAGTATTCCAGTTTCAGAAGTAGCCAATAGAGAAAAGAAAGTTCCAAGAGAATGGATCAATAAAGAAGGCAACGACATTACAAAAGAATTATGGGATTATATGTATCCATTAATTCAAGGAGAACCAAGTATTGTCTATGAAAATGGAGTGCCAAAACACTTATATTTATATTAAGAATAGGAGAAAAGCGAAAGTATTTTTGTACTTTCGCTTTTTCTATATGCTATGCTTCTCATTGTTTTTGGGCGAGAATGGCAAACATAATCGCTCTTGTTTGATTAGAAGCACAAGTATAGGCTTGATTTAATTCTTTAATGTTTAGTTGCTGTTCTAAATCGCGATAGCAGGACAGGTTTTGTACTCCAAGTTCCCAGAGAGTCGTAAGATCCCACTGTGGGCGTTCGACTTTTGTGATAGCGAGATCTTTTGCGATCCGATTTCTTGTTTGGAGTTGATGAAGAGATTGGGTTGGGTGAGAAGGAGTTTCTCCTCTTTTTTCGGATTCATAAAAGACTTTTCCGTAATTGGAATCCATATTTAGTAAGCGTCCTTTTTTGGCTAGCACACGCAACATTTCCTGATAGGCTTGTTTCACATTAGGAAGAATCCATGTAACATTGCGAGTGATAATAAAATCGAATGTTTCATCAGGAAATGTTAAATGTTGTGCATCCATTTGTAAAAACGAAATATCGAAAATATGATTTCTTTCACAGTTTTTCTTTGCCTGTTCTAACATCTCTTTTGAAAAATCGATTGCCGTCACTTGACAGCCCAATTCCTTTAGTAAAAGACAAAAAAATCCAGCGCCACAACCGAGATCTAATGCTCTAATAGGGCGATCTTTTATGGGTGGTAATTGGCTTTTAATAAATTGTAAAAAGGATTCTCGCATAGAGGTTTCGTAATCTTTCATGCGAAGAGCCGAAAATTCTTCTGCTCGATCGGACCAATAGTTTAAAGAGAGTTGTTGAAGCTGTTGTTCTGTCATAAAGTTTCATTCTCCTTTGTATTTTTTGGAACACAGATTGTTTGTGCGCCCACTTGTATGATTTGAGTTTTGATATGATAAAGCTCAGACATTGTTTCAGCAGTAATGACATCGTTTGCTTGTCCATAATGGGAGATCGTCCCCTCTTGTAAAATCAGTGTTTTGCTATTTAAAAAAAGTGGGTGATCTGGGAAATGAGTCGTCATGATTACTCCCATTCCTTTTGCTTGTAGTTTTTTTACCAGTGTTAAAAACTGATATTGTTTTCCAAAGTCAAGATGGGCGGTTGGTTCATCCAAAATGAGAAGTTCTGGTTCTTGTGTAAGAGCGGATGCTAATAATACCAGTTGCCGTTCTCCACCAGAGAGATTGGTATATGGTTTGTCCTTTAGATGAGAAATGGATAGAAACTCTAAATAATGCATTGCGATTTCTTCTTCTTTTTTGCTAGGACTTGAAAAATATCCAATGGTAGAAGTTCGCCCCATGGTTACTACATCAAGTACCCGAAATGGAAAGGTAGGGGTATGGTTTTGTGGAATATAGGCAAACTTTCTTGCAAGAGCTTTGGAGGAATAATGTTTTAGAGGTTGGTGTTCAAGGAAAACTTCTCCTGAGTTTGGTTTGTATTTTCCTGTCATACATTTTAAAAGAGTGCTTTTTCCTGTACCATTTGTTCCTAAAATACAAAGGATATCAGGAGTTTGATAGGAAAAGGATAGGTTGTTTAAAATCCTTTTTTCTTTTTCATTTGAATAAGAAAAGGAAAGGTTTTTTATTGTGATATCCATTACCAATGCACCTTCTTTCGATAAATAAAATAGGCAAAGAGTGGAACGCCAATAATTCCCGTAATTACACCAATAGGAATCTCTGTAGCGGTTAATGTTCTACAAAGATCGTCGATTAGGAGTAAATAACAGATGCCAAGAGAGGCGGAGGCAGGAAGTAATTTTCGAAAGTCTGCCCCGACTATCATTCGAGCAAGATGAGGAATTACAATGCCGACCCAACCGATAATGCCAGAGATGCTGACAACGAGTGCAGTGATAATAGAACAAGCTAAAATAGCAAGGGTACGATCCCGTTTGACGGGGATGCCAAAAGATTGCGCTTCTTCACTTCCAAGGCTTAGTACATTTAATCTCCAACGAATGAGAAATAAAAAGAGCATACAAAGAATATAAGCGGGAAGGATACGAAGTATCTTTTCGTAGTTAATGCTAACAAGAGAACCCATAAGCCAAAAGACAATTTCAGGTAATTTCTCAAAAGGATCCGCTGTGAATTTAATGAGAGAAATGAGAGAGGAAAAAAGAGAGCCTACTAACATTCCAGAAAGCACTAAGCTCACAGTCGAGTGTTTACTATGAATAGAAAGTAAAAAGGTTAACAGTACCGCGAATAGTCCAAATATGGTTGCTACTAGTTGTATTTGTAGTGTGGAAAGAGAGAGAACAATAGCCAGTCCTGCTCCAAATCCAGCTCCGTTAGAAACACCTAATGTATAAGGATCGGCTAGTGGATTTTTAAAGAGCCCTTGAAAAACAGCACCAGATACGGAAAGACCAGCACCAATTAAGACAGCACTAATAATTCGTGGAAGCCTTACTGTAAATAGTAAGTGAAAGGCCATAGGATCTTTTAAAAATTCATTTCTTGTAATGCCTTTGAATAAAATAGTAACAACATCAAAGGGCGAGATTGGATAAGAACCAATACCTAAAGAAATGAGAAACAGTATAATAGGAAGAAGGAGAAAGAAAATCATTCTCCCTCTTTTTTTATCACCATTCATTTACACTTCTCCTGTAAAAGGAACCCCATAAAAAGATTCATAGAAGGTTTTTGCACGTTCTTGTACCACTTCCTTGCTAATTTTATCTGGATAAAATTGATGGGCTAGCCAAAGTTCCCCTAGTGCGATTGAGTCAGTATCCGGATTTCCCCAAGGTTTTGTCCAGTAAGGAGCTAGTAGTACATTTCCTTCTTTCACCGCTTTTAGTTCTTTGTATTTTGCATCTGTCATGATTTCATCATATACTTCTTGATAACGATCTTGAACAATAATGACGTCTGGATTCCATTGTGCTAATTTCTCAAAAGTATAAGGTTGATAACCTTGGATTTCCTTTGAAGCTACATTAATGGCACCAGCGCGTAAAAGTTGAGAACCTACGTATTTATCATTTCCATAAGTCTGTTGTCCTTCATTTGCAATAAAAACGCGAACGCGATCTTCCTCTTTTATCGTCCCAACCGCCTTTTCTACGATATCACGGCTTTCAAGACAAAAATCCCAAATCTGATTGGCTTTTTCTTCTGTGCCTGTCAACTTTCCAAGTGTTTTTACTGCCCATTCACAACCCTCGGTATAAGCGCTATCTGCATCAGAAAGTCTTGGGTTTTGGGCTTCTTCTTGTTTTCCTTCTCCACGTAAGGAAACAACAACAACTGGAATTTTAAGTTCTTTTAATTGTTGGATTGTGTCTGGATTGGCCTGAGAGGCTGCAATAACAACATCTGGGTTCAATTTTACAATTTCCTCCACGTTCCATTCTTGAAGATCACCAGGAGTCGGTAAAGATTCAATATTAGGAAAGACATCCTTCATATAATCTCCAAGATCTTTTTCCCAGTTTTTTTCCGTTGCTACTACTTTTTCTTGAGCACCTAATTGGGCTAAGATATCCAAAGAGTGATGTTGCATAACAACCATACGCTCCACAGGAATCTGGACAGTTACTTCATTATCCGCTTGATCTACAAACGTATAAGCAGTTTTTTGATTGTTTGATTCATCAATTGCATTCATTGTTTGTGTTACGGTTTCGGTTGTTGTTTCTTGTTTGGCGGTGCTACAACCGCTGAGTGCCATAGCACAAAGTAAAGAAAGGCTTATTATTTTTTGATAAATTTTTTTCATAAATACAAACTCCTTTTTTCTTTTGTTTTTCTTATTGTAACAAGAAGGAAATGAGATTAACGTTGTCTTAGCAACAAAATAAGGAAGAGTGATAGAAGAGGGAGGGAAGTTTTATGGAAGATAAGAGTTACTTGGGCAAGTTTTTTTAAGTTAAAATGCTATTTCCCATAATAAGTCATGGAAAAGAGGTATTTTTCATAGGAAAAAAGCATATAGCATAAAGAAAGAATAGCGTAGTGGGAGAAAAAGATGGAAGTTGCATTTATTCGGTATCGCTATTTAGAAAAAAGCAGTGTTATCTATCGATGGCTTCATCGGACGTTACCAAAGAAATGGTTGCAAAAATGGCTATTGCGAAAGAAAAAACTAAAAAAAGAAAACAGTGCAGAAGGGGAGTTAAAAGGGATTGAAGTGGAGTTACCATTTGAACAGGAATGTGTTGTAAAAATGGGCGAGGAACTTGTATGGCATTTTATTGAAGAAGAGATCCGAGAACAAAAACGACAGTATGGGAGTGTGACTTTCTTATTAAAAGGGGAGCTTTTTTTCTTATATTGTAGACAAGAGAGTAATTTTTCTTGTTATCCTTATCACTTATCCCTTTATTCGGCTTTTGATAAAGAGAGTCAAGAGGAGCAAAAAGATCATGCTGTATGTATGCTTTTAAATAGAAGAAATTATGTAGGGTGGATGAAATTCTTTTTTATAAAAGAATTAACCGAATACTATCGAGTGCTTTATGGGATTCGAAAAAAAGTATTAAAGCTCGTCATTATAGAAGGTAAAATAGAAGAGACAAAACGGGTAATTTCTTTGGTGTCCAATAATCTGAATTATATGATTGTAAAGACGAACCAGCCTTCGGTATATGAAACATTAGCAAAAGAGATTTATGAAGAGACAGGGCTTTCTATTGTATTTTTACCAAAAGAGAAGAAAGAAAAAGAGGAAACAGAAAAAATAGAAGAAATAGAGAAAGAAATAGAAGAAATAAAAGAGGATTCAACAAGGATAGATGTAGGACGATCAGGACAAAATACAACAATTGAGATTGATTTAAATGATCTGTATCCAAAGGCCAGTAATCTTCGAATTACACAAAGAGGAATCTGGATCGATCAAGAAGTATTAACAGCCATTTTAATGGAACAGACAATGAATTTTGATGGAACGGTTGTAGAAGAGAAGTTAGAAGAATGGAAAGAAAACTATGGGCTTTATCTTAGAAAAATAGTATAGAAATCCGTGAGTTTTAAAAGAAGAAAAGGGATGAGTGGAAAATAAAGGAAAACAAAGGGAAAGCTGGTTGACAAGAGATCGCCAGTCATTTATAATATAAGAATTGTAGATAGAACAATAAGAAATAAGAATGAAAAGTTTCTTACGTTCCAAAGCAATGAAAGTTTATAAATACTATATTTGGTACTCATTGCTATTACATGGATACAAAAGGAGAGGAAAAAATTTTCCTCTCCTTTAGAGAACAATGGATCTCGTAAAACGTATTTCTCATCATTTCGTTTATGCAATGCATGGCTTAGTGAAAAGAATGAGGAGACATTGTTTTTATAAAGTATTGAAAAAAGAAAGGGAGTTCAATCAATGGCAGAGAAGAAAAATATTTTAACATATGCTGGTTTAAGAGAATTAGAAGAAGAATTACAGCAGTTAAAGGTAGTAACCCGTAAAGAAGTAGCTCAGAAAATTAAAGAAGCTAGAGAACAGGGTGACTTATCAGAAAACGCTGAATACGATGCAGCAAAAGATGAACAACGTGATATTGAAGCCCGCATTGAAGAAATAGAGAAAATCCTTAGAAATGCAGAAGTTGTTGATGAAGATGAAGTGGATCTTGAAAAAATCAACATCGGTTGTATGGTAAAATTATTTGATATGGAATTTAATGAAGAAGTTACTTATAAATTAGTAGGTTCTACAGAAGCAGATATTTTTGCAGGTAAGATTTCAAACGAATCTCCACTTGGACACGCATTAATCGGATGTAAAATCGGAGAAGTTGTAGAGGTTGAAGGTCCAGACGGAGCAGAAAAATATCGTATTTTAGATATTCAAAGATCCAACTTATAAGAGAAAGAATAGGAGTGAACACACTGTGGCAGAACAGAATTTAAACGAAATTTTAAAAATTAGAAGAGAAAAACTTGCGGAACTCCAAGAAGCAGGAAAAGATCCTTTCCAGATTACAAAATATGATCAGACACATCATAGTATGGAAATTAAAGATAATTTTGAAGAATTAGAAGGAAAGACAGTATCCATTGCAGGTAGAATGATGTTTAAACGTGTAATGGGAAAAGCATCTTTTTGTAACGTTCAAGACTTACAAGGAAATATCCAGTCTTATGTAGCAAGAGATAATATTGGAGAAGAATCTTATAAAGATTTCAAGAAATTTGATATCGGTGATCTTATCGGTATTAAAGGTGAAGTATTTAAAACAAAAACAGGAGAAATTTCTATTCATGCAACAGAAGTGACTCTTTTAAGCAAGAGTCTTCAAGTTCTTCCAGAAAAATTCCATGGTTTAACAAATACAGATATGCGTTATCGTCAAAGATATGTTGATTTAGTTATGAATCAAGATGTCAAAGAAACATTTGTAAAACGTTCTAAATGTATTAGTGCGATTCGTCGTTTCTTAGATGGACAAGGATTTATGGAAGTAGAAACTCCTATGCTTGTAAGCAATGCAGGTGGAGCAGCAGCTAGACCATTTGAAACACATTATAATGCGTTAGACGAAGATGTAAAACTTCGTATTTCCTTAGAGTTATACTTAAAGAGATTAATCGTAGGTGGTCTTGAAAGAGTTTATGAAATTGGACGTGTATTCCGTAACGAAGGAACGGATGCAAGACATAATCCAGAGTTTACATTAATGGAATTATATCAAGCATACACAGACTACAATGGAATGATGGAATTAGCAGAAAACTTATACCGTCATGTAGCGCAAGAAGTATGCGGAACAATGCAGATTCCTTACGGCGATGTGATTATTGACTTAGAAAAACCATTTGAAAGAATTACAATGATCGACGCATTGAAAAAATATGCAAATATTGACTTCACAACGGTAAAAACAACAGAAGAAGCAAAGGCATTAGCAAAAGAACATCATGTAGAATTCGAAGAAAGACATAAAAAAGGTGATATTTTAAGTCTTTTATTCGAAGAATTTGTAGAAGAAAAATTAATTCAACCTACATTTGTTATCGATCATCCAGTGGAAATCTCTCCACTTACAAAGAAAAAACCAGAAGATCCAGAATATGTAGAACGTTTTGAATTATTCATCTATGGACGTGAAATGGCAAATGCTTATTCTGAGATCAACGATCCAATCGATCAGAGAGAACGTTTCGAAGCACAGGAAGAATTATTAGCACAAGGTGATGAAGAAGCAAACCGTATTGACGAAGACTTCTTAAATGCGTTAAGCATCGGTATGCCACCAACAGGCGGTATCGGATTTGGTATCGACCGTATGGTAATGCTTATGACAAACTCTCCAGCGATTCGTGACGTATTGTTATTCCCAACAATGAAGAGTTTGGATAAATAAGTCTAGTCCGCTTAAGTTAATATTTTGTACTTTAAGGACATTTTTCTAAAAGAAATTTTAGAAAAATGTCCTTTTTTTATATTGTTACTCCAAATTAGTTATGTGATATGATATGGAAAAGAATAGATACTTATCATGACAATTACACAAATTTTAAAGATTTAAAGCCATCAGACATATGGAAATGTTTGGTGGCTTTTTTCTATATTCATGT
>OBXV01000334.1_pt1 | contig 29629 bp, 30 predicted proteins | sample 1495451 | NCBI WGS metagenome assembly OBXV01 (sample SAMEA2580178, study PRJEB22360) | human gut metagenome | biome: human gut; feature: human-associated habitat; material: faeces | place: Denmark | collected 2008/2010 | reverse complement strand
AGAATGAATGTACCGACGATTTCAGAATAGGCGTACCGTTCGAGCAGAATTTGCAAAAAATAATTTTAGCAGTTATCTATGGTCAATAAAATTTCTAAGAAATGCCGCAGCACACAATAATTGTTTACTTAATAGCCTCAAAGCACCCTATAATGTAGTTCTTCACAAGAATAAAGATATTTTATTTGAAATCTCAAAAATTAAAACAATATCTGAAAAAAGCAGAACAACATGGATGAAGAATCCTGTAGTCCATGACTTCATCATCTTGGTCTATGTATACCTAAACGTAATAAAAAGCAGTGGCATTAAGCAATATGGTATTAAACAGTTAAATTGGTTGTTTCACAAAAGAATGCCTCAACATAAAGAATACTTTGAAAAAAATATAAACATCAAGGAGTGCTACCATTTTACAAATAAAATAATTACTACATTTTGCAACAAATACAGAAAATAAGCTCACATACCCTAACCTATACATACAAACTTGTTGACATTTTAATCTTAGCTACATATAATAACATTGTAGATCAAAAAACTTGAACGTTTTTCCGAGGAACTGATGCCCGCATTGGTTCCTTATTTTTTTTAATAACAAAGACTGTTGCACCCAACTACACTTCGATACAACAGCCCACTTTAAACTCCAAAATCTCTGTATACTCTCACACCTTAAACCGATATCCAACTCCCCAGATTGTCTCAATATACTGAGGCTTCGCTGTGTTGAACTCAATTTTCTCCCGAATCTTCTTAATATGCACAGTAACCGTAGCAATATCTCCAATAGATTCCATTGCCCATATTTCTTTGAACAGTTCATCTTTGGTAAACACCCTGTTAGGATTCTGCGCCAGGAAAGTCAGAAGGTCAAATTCCTTGGTGGTAAAGTTCTTTTCTTCCCCATTAATCCACACTCTTCTGGCAGTTTTATCAATTTTCAGTCCACGGATTTCAATAACATCATTTTCCTGGACACCTGTACCAATGAGGCGCTCATATCTTGCCAGATGCGCTTTTACCCTTGCCACAAGTTCGCTTGGGCTAAAAGGCTTTGTCATGTAATCATCTGCCCCAAGCCCAAGGCCGCGGATTTTATCAATATCATCTTTCTTTGCAGAAACCATAATAATCGGGGTATTTTTCTGATTCCTGATTTCCCTGCAGATTTCAAATCCATCCACTTCCGGAAGCATTAAATCCAGAATAAACAAATCATAATCTTCCTCCAGAGCTTTCTTTAGTCCAACATCTCCTCTGTTTTCAATTTCCACCTGAAAGCCGCTTAATTCCAGATAGTCCTTCTCTAAATCTGCAATGGCTTCCTCATCCTCAATAATTAAAATCTTACTCATTTGCCGGTACCTCCTGATATTTTCTAAGGACAAAATACATTACTGTCCCTGTATGCTCTTTGCTGGTTGCCCAGACTTTTCCACCATGGTCTTCCATAATTTTCTTCACAATTGACAGCCCTATGCCGCTTCCTCCCTTGGATGAATTTCTGGAGGCATCTGTCCGGTAAAACCGGTCAAAAATATTCGGCAAATCCTTTGCTGCAATTCCTTTTCCGTTATCCTCTATTTCTACCTGAATAAAATCTCCCACATCCTTTACCCTGAGATTAATCTTTTGCTGCTTGCCTGCATCTGTATATTTCAGGGAATTGCTTACAATATTATTTACAACCCGCTTAATCTGCTCCGCATCTGCAATGACCATAACCTCCGGTTCCACATAATTGGAATAAGAAAAGTCCACATTCTTAGCTTCTAACTCCATGTGAAGATCCTCTGCGCAATCGTCAAAAAATTCTGTAACCATAATCTTATTAAAGGTATACGGAATCTTATTGGTATCCATCTTGGAATAAAAGGTCAGCTCATTAATTAGTCTGTCCATTTCATTGGATTTATTATAAATCGTCTTGATATAGCGCTCCATTTTCTCCGGTGTATTGGCAACACCATCCATGATTCCCTCTACATATCCCTTCACTGCTGTAATAGGTGTTTTCAGGTCATGAGAAATATTACTGATAAGCTCCTTGCTTTCCCGGTCAAACTCCACCTTCTCCTCTGCATTTTCCTTGAGCCTCTGGCGCATTCCCTCAAAATCCTGACACAAATCTGCAATCTCGCTGACGCCTTCCGAAGATACTGTGAAGTTCAAATCTCCGGATTTAATCTTCTGCGTTGCCATACGCAATTTATCCAGAGGCGCAATCACACCTCTGTAAATCCACCAGGTAAGTCCCAGCGCTGTTGTTACTAAAATCACAACCACGGTTACCAGCATATTTTTGAACAAATCTTTCATTTGAGGAAGTGTCTCCAGAATATTAGAAACAATAAACACACTTCCGTCTTTTATCTGGGACGTTTCAAAAGTCACCTGTTTCACAAGCACCTGTACCCGCCCTCCAAGATAAAGGCCGGCATTGGTACTGGCATCAAAATCCTGGAATTTTCCTAATTTTTCCACCAACTCCTGGGGATAAGTTTCACATCCATAATACGTAATTCTGTCATTCTCCTGAACCAGAATATAGGAATGCATTTCCTGAAGCTCTCTGTTCAGGTCATCCAGATATACGATATCCTCAAACCTGGACGGGGTTGTCTGCGCAACCACCCTGATATTTTCTATTATTTCATTGGTAAGATGATTTACCACCTCTGCCATATTGGTCAGACTTTCATAAGTGGGGTCTTCGATTCCATATTGCTTCTCAATCATGCTGAATTGGTATTGAGTAAAAGCCCAAAATGCAATTCCCGTAAAAAGAAGGGGCTCCAATACAATAATGAAAAAAGAAATAATAATCCTTGTTTTTAACTTCATGGCTACTGCCTCTTTCACTTTTCTTTACTGTGCAATCATTCGTATGTTTTATTATACCATATCTTTCTCTCTTTTCCTCTAAACAAATCAAAATCTAAATCTAAACTTTCTATAAAAAACTTCTCGAAATCCTTTGACTTTCCTTCAAACCCCACCTAAAATGTAAGTATCAAAAAACAGTACCAAAAACATCTAATACTTAGGAGAAATACTATGTTCATTGATAAAGGAAAACTACTCTTTCAATTAAATCAACAATATCAGAAAGGCGGAATCCAGATTGTTTCCCTGTATGCGCATCCAGGAATGGGAAAAACCAGACTGCTTCAGGAATTTTCCAAAGAAAAACAGGTGCTTTACTTCAAAGCCTCCCCTGTACTCTATGAAGAAAACTTCCGTTTATTTAAAAATTTATGTGTCCGCCGCCTGGATGAACAATTTCAAACAACAAAAAAATTCTCAGAAATTTTCCGCTTTCTGGCAAAGTCATCTTTAAGCGAACCTCTTGTTCTCATTCTGGATGATGTCTCCTATCTGATTTCCCAGAACAAGCGGTTTCCAACCATGCTTCATGCTTTGGAGAAAAAAGCAGCCTCCGGCGCAAATCTTTTCATTCTCCTGTGCAAACCAGGGCATTTATATGAAAAAGAACAAAAAAAAGAAGCCCACACCATGCTTCTTCCGAAATTTTCATTTTTTGAAATGCGGGCTTTTTATCCATACAGAACCCTGGAGGAGCAGCTTCTTATCTACCGTATTACCGGAGGCAATCCTTCTTATATGCAGGCATTTACAGGAAAAGAAAGTATGAACCACCTTCTTTTACATCTGTTTTTTGGGGAAGATGGTCTGTTTTACCGCAGAATCCCCACCCTTACCAGAACTTATTATTCCGGTTCTGCTGTCATGGGTTCTATTCTGGCAGCTCTTGGCTGTGAAAGCCGGAAACTCCAGGAGGTCTGCGACAGCACAGATCTTACCCCAAGCGCAGCCAGCAGTCTTCTATCCTCCCTGTCATCTCATAATCTGGTAAACCGGATTATACCCGTTACAGAAGACCAGGGCAGCCGGCGTACCCTTTATGAAATTTCAGATGGAGTATTTCGTTTCTGGTATACCTTTGTCTATCCTTATCAATCCGAAATTGAAGCCGGTATGGGCGAAAATATCTTTCACCGTTTTGTAAGCCCTGTCCTGAAAGACTGGCTCAAAGCTTCTTTTGAGGAGGTATGCCGCGACTTTTTGGCATTAGAAAAAGAAATGGGCACTGCACCTTTTGATTTTGAACAGATTGGTATGTGGTGGGGACAGCATCCTACCAAGAAACGCACCGAATATGTTTCTATTGCCGCCTCTGCTCCAAAAGAAATCCTGTTAGGCTCCTGTTTCTGGACAGACCAGTGGATCGACCTGGAAGCCCTGCATGATTTGAGAAAGCATGCCAGCCTTTTTCCAGACACCCGGCAATGGTATTATTTATTCTCCAAATCCGATTTTGTCAGTGGGTTTGAAGTTATATCCGGCAGTCACGTAAAAGTATTTACCCTGGAACAAATGTGCAGGGAAGCCAGAGAATACTTAAAAAACACTTCACATATATAAAATAAAAAAGAGCTATCCCACTAGATAACTGCTATCCAGAATATTGATACAGTTCCAGCGAATCTGTGGAGTACGCTTTGAGACTACAGGCTCAAAGTGAACGCAGACTGAGCTGTAACTGTACAATATTCCAGATGCATGATTAGGTTAGCTCTTTTCTTATATTTTTTATAAGTATTTCTTTAACACATCTACTTTATCCAGTTTTTCCCATGGCAGGTCTAAATCATTTCTTCCGAAATGTCCGTAAGCTGCTGTCTGTTTGTAAATCGGACGACGTAAATCTAACATTTTAATAATGCCGGCTGGTCTTAAATCAAAGTTTTCACGAATGATTTCTACCAAACGTGTATCAGAAAGTTTTCCTGTTCCGAAAGTATCTACCATAACAGAAGTTGGGTGAGCAACACCGATAGCGTAAGAAAGCTGAATCTCACATTTCTTAGCCAGACCTGCTGCTACAATATTCTTTGCTACATAACGTGCCGCATAAGCTGCAGAGCGGTCTACCTTGGTACAGTCTTTTCCTGAGAAAGCACCGCCGCCGTGACGCGCATACCCGCCATAAGTATCTACAATAATCTTACGTCCGGTAAGACCGCTGTCCCCGTGAGGTCCGCCGATTACAAAACGTCCTGTAGGATTGATGAAAAATTTTGTATTTTCATCTACCATTTCAGCAGGCAGAACCGGATCAAATACATATTTCTTAATATCTGTGTGAATCTGTTCCTGTGTCACATCCGAATCATGCTGTGTGGACAATACTACTGCATCTAAACGTACCGGTTTGTCATTTTCATCATACTCTACAGTTACCTGGGATTTTCCATCTGGTCTTAAATAAGTCAGTGTTCCGTCTTTACGCACCTTGGTAAGCTGAAGTGCCAGCTTGTGTGCCAGTGCAATAGGATATGGCATATATTCTTCTGTTTCATCAGAAGCAAAACCAAACATCATACCCTGGTCACCAGCTCCGATAGCATCCAGTTCTTCTTCTGACATTTTGTTTTCTTTTGCTTCCAGAGCTTTGTCAACGCCCATAGCAATATCTGTGGACTGTTCGTCAATGGTAGTGATAACACCGCAGGTATCTGCATCAAAGCCATATTTTGCTCTGGTGTAGCCGATTTCTCTTACGGTATCTCTTACAATTTTAGGGATATCTACATATGCCTTTGTTGTGATTTCACCCATAACCATAACCATACCTGTAGTTACAGTAGTTTCACATGCTACGCGGCTCATTGGGTCTTTTTCCATCAGAGCATCTAAGATGGCATCAGAAATGGCATCGCACATCTTGTCTGGATGTCCTTCGGTTACAGATTCGGAAGTAAATAATCTTTTTTCCATAGTATCTTTCCTTTCTTTGAGGTTATATTTTCTCTTGAGGTTTAATCACCAAAAAAGAGTCCGCACTAAGCGGACTCATATCGTTCTAAAATGAATCCTCTTATTGTTCGACTACTCGCTCAGGTTGGCACCTTCCGCATGGCGGGGTTGCCGTGACTTCACAGTTCCTATGTAACTCCATCACTCTGAATAAGAGAAAATATAAATTGTTTTCTGTTTTCGTTTATTACAATACAAGGTTTTTTCCGGTTCGTCAAGCCTTTTTTATCCCACCCGTAACTGGAATTTCTTAATTTCCTTTTCACTGGAAACTTTTTCAATCTCTGCGCCCAGGCTTCTCAGCTTTTCTTCAAAACGCTCATAACCTCTCTGGATGTATACAATATCATCCACAATGGTAATGCCTTCAGAAGCAAGACCCGCAATAACCAGGGCCGCGCCTGCGCGCAAGTCAGGGGCGCATACTCTTGCACCTGTGAGTTTCGGAACGCCGTCAATAATAGCAGTATTTCCTTCCACCTTGATATTTGCTCCCATTCTTGCCAGCTCTGCGGCATATTTAAAGCGGTTCTCAAAAATACTCTCGGTTACAATGCTTGTCCCTTCTGCCAAGGTTAGTGCCACAGAAAACTGAGGCTGCATATCTGTAGGATAGCCCGGATAAGGCATGGTCTTCACATTGGTACGTTTCAGGCGCTTATTAGCCACTACGCGTACTGCATCATCAAACTCTTCCACCTGGCATCCAATCTCTTCTAATTTTGCAGTGGTTGCCTCCAGATGCTTGGGAATTACGTTTTTCACCATAATGTCTCCCATAGTTGCAGCGGCAGCGCACATAAATGTTCCTGCCTCAATCTGGTCCGGAATAATAGAATAGCTTGTACCATGAAGCTTTTCCACTCCACGGATACGGATAACATCCGTACCTGCGCCTTTAATATTAGCACCCATACTGTTCAGGAAGTTCGCCACATCTACTACATGGGGCTCTCTTGCCGCATTTTCAATGGTGGTATTTCCCTGAGCCATGGCTGCTGCCATCATAATGTTAATGGTAGCTCCTACAGAAACCATATCCAGGAAAATATGCTTTCCAAGCAACTGATCTGCTTTTGCAACAACTGCGCCATGGATAATATCCACAGATGCTCCCAGGGCTCTGAATCCTTTTAAATGCTGATCAATAGGGCGGCTTCCGATATTACAGCCACCTGGAAGGGGAACCTCCGCATTTTTATATTTTCCCAGAAGCGCTCCCAGAAGATAGTAGGAAGCTCTGATTTTTTTGATATATTCATATTCCACGCTGATATTTCCAATGGTGGAGCCAACAATTTTCACTTCTGTAGGGCTGATGCGTTCCACAACTGCACCGATTTCCTTAATTGCTTCTAACAGAACATTAATATCCCTTACATCCGGTAAGTTCTCAATGTGTACCGTTTCATCTGTCATAATTGCTGCTGCCAATATGGCAAGGGCTGCGTTCTTTGCTCCGCCAATCTCTACTTCTCCAACCAACGGATTCCCGCCTTTGATAACATACTGTTCCATATACACACCTCTTAATTTTTAGACCCTCAGGCCTGTCTCAATTTATGGTATTCCTGCTGCTTTGCAGGTTTCTCGTCTTATAAAAGCCATACTCGAATCATTATCTGCACATGTAATCCAGGAAGCCCGGTGCCTATGGCACAAAAACTCCCTTTCTATTTTATTTTATGGCTTAACTATTATATTATAACAGATGCCACCATTTGTAAATAAAAATTAACATATTCCTGTAATTGAGCCCTTTTTGCCCACTCTATTCTCTATTATTTTTCCAGCTCCTCCAGAATTTTCTGTAAAGTCTGTTCTGCATTCAACTTTTTCTCATCAATTACAATATCGGCATACTTTTCGTACAATGGGGTTCTCTCATTATAAAGTCCCTTTAAAGTCTGTCCTTCCCGCAGAACAACCCCTCTTCCTTTTAGATTTCCCAGTCTTCTCTGCAAAATACTATAGTCTAATTTTAAGTAAATTACTGTTCCGATTTCCTTTAAATGCTCCATGGCTTCCTGGCAGTATACCACACTTCCCCCGGTGGCAATAACCGCTTTCGTGGTTTCTATAGAAGCATTGACTCTGTTTTCAATTTCCAGGAAACCATCCAGCCCTTTTTTTTCAATAATTTCCCGCAAAAGCGCATTCTCTTCTTTTTGAATCAGCAAATCAGAATCCAAAAACTCATAGCCAAGCACCTTGGCAAGAATGACTCCAACTGTACTTTTTCCAACTCCGGGCATTCCAATAAGTACCAGATTATCTTTTTTCATTTCTCCGTTTTCCTCTGCTTTTTCTGTTTTTTTTCTTAATGCTATATCCAAAGGTTCCCAGCTTTTTCCCAAGTCCGTAATATTCTCCGTGAGAATATACAATAGGATTTGCCAGAGCTAAGTCGAATTTGCCCTTTTCATCCATGTATTTATCATCCACATGCACTGCCAGCACATCCGCTGTGAAAACGCTGTGACTTCCATATTCCTGGACTTCCCGTACCCTGCATTCAATAGACACCGGAGATTCTTTAATCATAGGCGCTCCCACATGGGACGCGGGCTGTCTGGTAAGGTGTACCGCTTTAAATTTATCCACATCTCTGCCTGATTTTACACCACAGTAGTCTGTAGCATAAGCCAGTTTTTCTGTTGTGAGATTAATGACAAATTCTCTGGTTTCCATAAGCATTTTATATGAATACCGTTCCGGGCGCACAGAAATAGACACCATAGGAGGATTGGTACACACAGTTCCCGCCCATGCTACCGTAATAATATTATCGTGCCCTTCCTCATCTGCCACACTTACCATGACAACCGGCAGGGGATATAGCATATTTCCTGGTTTCCACTCTATTTTTGGCATAATACAACCTCATTTCCATCTTTAATTATTCTGCTGTAAAGTCCCGATAAAAGCCGGAATCAACTGTTTCTTTCTTGAGACTACTCCCGGAAGAATATAGCCGCCCTGCGCTTCTTTTACTTCAAAAGCCTCCTCTACCAGACGTCCGCTGCCTTCTCCGTAACAAATAATTTCTGAACATTCTTCCAAAATATTGGTCAGCATGAAAAATACCATAGAAATTCCGTTCTTTCCACATTCATGCTGCATAAAAGGAATCAGTCTCTGTTTCAAATCTGCCAGCTCTTCTGCATTCATAGAACTAATCTGCCCAACTCCAAAGTTCACAGTATCTGCTGTAAAACGTTTGAAATCCTGATAGAAAATAACTTCTGCGGTCTTTCCTCTTAAGTTACTTCCGGCAGTAAACATTTCCTTTGCATGTTCCTCAATATTAATTCCCGCAATGAGCGCAAGGGCCCCTGCTGCCATTTTATCCGCTGAAGTACAGGTTGGAGAACGGAACATCAAGGTGTCTGAAATAATGGCAGAACACAAAAGTCCTGCAATAGCCGGACTGATTTCCAGCGCTTTTTCTGTATACATCTGATACATAATGGTTGCAGTGCAGCCAACAGGCTGATTTCGGAACATAATGGGCTGCAGGGTTTCCAGAGAACCTAATCTGTGATGGTCAATAATCTCCAGAATCTCTGCCGCATCAATATTGTCTACAGCCTGAGTTTTTTCGTTATGGTCTACCAGAATCAACTGCTTTTTCTTCATTCCCAGCAAATTTCGTCTGGACACAGTTCCTATGTATTTGCCATGTTTATTTACCACCGGAAAGGCTCTGTGACGGGTTTTTACCATGATATCCTTAATGTTATCCGTAAAATCATCAGTCTGGAAGGTGATCAGGTTTTCCTTTTTCATAATGTGTTTTACAGGAATACTCTGATTAATCAGCCTTGCAACGGTAAACGTATCCAGGGAAGACCGGATAACTACGCATTGATTACGCTCTGCAGCCTCTACAATATCATGAGATACCTCTGCATTATTGCATACAATCATACAACTTACATTCTGTTCAATAGCGCACAAATGATCTTCATAACGGTCTCCCAGAATCACCAGATCTTCCTCTTCCAAAAACTCTCCCAGTTTATTGGGATGAGCCGCGCCTATGACTACTTTTCCCCGGATGAAATACCCATGGGAATTTCCCGTCACAACCGTTCCCTCCACTGTGTTGGCAATGCTTCTGTACTGAGTTCTTGCATTGGACAAAAAGTAATTATCATGGGCGTCCATGTAAGAATTTGCAATATCTCCTGTGGTAATCAATCCCTCTAACTGTCCGTCCTCTTTTGTAATGGGAAGCGTTACTGCACTGCTTTTTTTCATAATAGACCAGGCGTCTTTAATGGAAATATTATTTGGGACTCCCGGCGTCTCCCTGATTTCCATATCCTTTACCTGGGTTCCTACATCCGAAAGATATCCCGGCGCTTCTACACCAAAACGTTTTAAAACATATTCTGTCTCTTCATTAATCTGTCCGGCTCTTTTCGCTGCATACTTTTTCCCTGAGTTCAGCCGGTTTTTAATATCTGCATATGCAATCGCAGAACATATGGAATCTGTATCTGGATTTTTGTGCCCTATAATATAAATCTTCCCCTGCTTCGCCATTCTTCCTTGCCTTTCTGTTTTTTAAGGTATTTTGCCATTATAGTAACATACTTCTAAATTTATAGCAATTATGTTATAATGATTGCACGGTTTAAAATCGAATTTTAACTTGGGAGGTAACACAATGACAGAAGAAATGAAAAAACAGGAAACCATGGATGACTACGCAGATGAAATCAACGCATCCTTCTCAAATTTCCGGGATGATGACATGCTTGTGTGGGACAAGTTGGAGCAGATGAAGGAAGACAAAACAGAATTTGAGGTCACCGTAGAGGGCATTGTAAAAGGCGGTGTAATTGCTTATGTGGAAGGCATCCGGGCTTTTATCCCAGTTTCCAGACTGGCATTAAATTATGTAGAAAATCCAGAAGATTATTTGAAGAAAACTCTTATGGTTCGTGTCATGGAGGTGGATGAACAGGAAAACCGGCTGCTGCTCTCTGCTAAGGAAATTCTTCAGGAGCGGGCTGCTGCTAAGAAAAGAGAACAGGTTGACCAGATTAAAGTAGGAAGTATTGTTGAGGGAACCGTGGAATCTCTTCAGACTTATGGCGCGTTTGTTTCTCTTGGAAATGGCATTTCAGGACTGGTGCATATTTCTCAGATTTCCGAAAAACGCATCAAACATCCAAAGGCTGTTCTGTCTGTAGGTGATACGGTAACTGCAAAAGTAATTAAAAATGAAGACGGAAAAATCAGTCTGAGCATGAAGGCTCTCATTGAAGTGCCGGAAGAAAAAGAAGAAGAACCAGATTATGAGCTTCCAGAAAGTGAAGAAATCTCTACTTCTCTTGGCTCTCTGTTTAAAAATCTGAAATTAGACTAAGCTATGAAGAATATTTTTCACCGTTTTTTTATTGAAGGTTTCCGGGGTATGGCCTGTGGCCTATTTGTCACCTGGATTCTGGGTATGGCTCTTCAGCAAATCGGCTTGTTGTTCCATGGTTCTGCAGGCACGTTCCTTCAAAACAGCGGCGCTATGGCGATTTCTCTTACAGGCGCTGGTATCGGTATCGGAATTGCCAGCCGCCTTGGGGAAAACACCTTTTCCTGCCTCTGCGCTGCAATCGCCGGCATGACGGGAGCTTTTTCTCAGGAAATTCTAAATGGAAGCTTCTTTACAGAACCAAAATCCTTCCTGGAAATGGGTTACGGCGACCCTCTTGGCGCCTTTCTGGCTGCTTTTGCAGCCATTGAAATTTCCCGTTTTCTTCTGGGAAAAACCAGCCTGGATTATCTCCTGGCGCCCCTTTTTGGTATTCTGGGGGGCTGCCTGTGCGGATTCTGGATCGGTATTCCTGTAAGCAGTCTCATGGAAAAGCTGGGAGAGCTTATCTCCTGGGGAACGCAACAGCAACCACTTTTCATGGGTATCACACTGGCTGTTTTCATGGGAATGGCCTGTACCTTTCCCTTAAACGCCGCCGCCCTGGCCGCTATGCTGCAGCTATCCGGTTTAGCCGCCGGAGCAGCAACCATTGGCTGCTGCTGCAATATGATTGGATTCGCCCTGGCAGGATATAAGGACAATGGTATTTTTGGTCTTCTGGCAGTAGGACTTGGAACCTCCAAACTTCAATTTCCTAAAATTCTCCAACGGCCTCTTATCTGGCTGCCTTCCCTTCTTTCCAGTGCAATCCTTGGCCCCATAGGCGTCCTTGTGGCAAAAATGACTAACAGCACTGCCGGAGCCGGACTTGGAACCACTGTTCTTCTGGGTCCAATCATGTCCTGGCAAACCATGGCGCCTACTCAGGATTCCGCAATACTCCTGCTGAAAATATCGCTCATGTACTTCATACTTCCCGGCCTTCTCACCCTTGGCATTGCAAATGGTATGCGAAAACTCAATCTTATTAAGGCTGGAGATATGAGACTGGATTTATAAATTAATAATCCTTCAAAATAAGATACTCTAAAAATTTAACATATCAGCCAAGTTGAAAGAATTTGTACTGGATAATACGGAGGAAACAGAATGGATAGAAAGAGAGTTAGCCAGATTAAGGAACAGTTTGACCTTGTTGTACACAGCGATAAAACCGCAAACGTTGAATTTTGGTATGCTCGTGAATTAATGCCCTTGCTTGGCTATGAGCGTTGGGAAAACTTTGACAAAGCCATTTTACGTGCAATGGATTCCTGTGAAACCAGTGGTATTAGGGTGTCCAACCATTTTCGTGAGGTCACGAAAATGGTTTCTCTTGGTAGTGGCGCACATAGAGAGATTAAAGATTATATGCTCACCCGCTATGCCTGTTATTTGATTGCACAGAACGGCGACCCGAAAAAAGAAGAAATTGCGTTTGCACAGAGCTACTTTGCAGTACAGACTCGAAGGCAGGAACTGATTGAAGAACGTATTGCGCTTATTGAGCGTACAGAGGCCCGTGGCCGACTGCGCGAATCTGAAAAACGTCTTTCTCAGAATATCTATGAACGTGGTGTCGATGATGCTGGTTTTGGTCGCATTCGTTCCAAAGGCGATCAGGCTCTGTTTGGCGGCCACACTACAATGGAAATGAAAGCACGCCTGGGTGTGAAAGATAATCGCCCTCTTGCAGACTTTCTTCCTACACTGACGATTGCGGCAAAGAATCTGGCAACAGAAATGACCAACTATAATGTAGAAGAAAAAGACCTACAGGGCGAACATGCCATCACTGGTGAACACGTGCAGAATAATCTTTCTGTGCGTGGAATGCTTGGGCAGCGTGGAATCAGGCCGGAGGAACTGCCCCCTTCCGAAGACATAAAAAAACTGGAACGTCGCGTAAGATCACAGGAAAAAAAATTGGCAGCACAAGCAGGAAAACTGCCTGAATCGGAAGCCGCTGAGACACGTTAATGGCAGTAATTGGGGAGACTATCCAAAACTAGACTAACATAGTTTTGGATAGTCTCCCTCTTTTGTTCCTATTCAAATAATCCCTTAAAGAAATCTACGATTTTCTGGAAGAATCCTTTTACCTGTTCTCCGTCAATGTTTAAATCTAAATCCAGGCTTGCGATTTTGTCATAGAGGTTTTTGGCCTGTTCTTTCAGGCTTTCAATATCCAGATCCAGATCATCAATTTTCTCCATCAAAGACACAATGGCCTGTCTGTCCTCTTCTGACAGCTCAATTTTCATTTCCTGGGCTGCCTGTTCTACCACATTTTCAATTTCCTCTGTGGTAACTGCTTCTCCCTCTACTACCTGCTCTTTAATCGCGCCTATAAGCTGCTCTGCTTTTTCCTGGTCTCCTACGCTTTCTGCCACCTGTCCGGTAATCACCAGCTCATTAGTTGCAGTCTCTACATTCTCCGTATTGACCTTTTCCCCTGTCATGTTTTCATAGGATTTAATGGCTCCTACCAAAGCTGCAGTTCCTGAAATGTTAAAAGGACCTGCCACCACAATATCTGCGTCCTTAATTCCTGCTGTAGCCAGAGCATTCTCATACATACCCGGTGTACAGTAAGTAATATTCTTAGTCTTTACGTTAATTCCATTCCCATCCTTTTTCCCTTCTACCAGCACAGAAGAAAGGGCTCTGGAGCCAATGACACTCTTATCCAGATAAGAATCCAAAAAATCATGTTCATCCTGGTTTGTCACAGTTGCCACCGTATACTTCTTTAAATCTTCCTCCGTAACATCCAGCAGTCTCAAAACGGTTTCCCGCTCCTGTGCGTTTAAATCTGCCCCCAAAGACACATACGGAACATTCAGCTTCGCGTCTTCCCTGTCTGCCAGAACTGTAAGGGGTGAGGCCACCAGCATCATCCCAGCTAACAATACAGCAATTCCTCTTTTTTTCATCATATCTCATCTCTCCTGTTTTTATATCTCTTTTAGCCTCAAAGCGCATTCAAAAAATCCGCCTGAACTATATAAGCAATTATAACACGTCTCCTGGTGTTCTGTATCTAAAGATTCTCTAAACCTTATATAAAGCATTTGCATACTATTCTTTACAGTTTGTATAGTCAATAAACAAATTCTGGTTGCCGGGCTTGAAAGAACAGTGTATGATAGGATTATGATTATTTTGGAATTTATATGAAAAAGGAGTTTTCTATTATGTCTATTGCCAACCAGGAAATGATACGTGATAATAACAGGCGCCTGGTACTGGAGTATCTTGTGAATCATCCTCCCGTTTCCAGGGCAGAACTGGCGAAACAACTGAATCTTACCAAGGCTACTATCTCCAATATTGTTCAGGATCTCTTGCAGCAAAACTTGGTTCTGGAAATCGGCAGCGCCAAAACTGCCATGGGAAGAAAGCCTATTCTTCTGGAATTTCAAAAAAACTGCGGATATGCTCTGGCTATTGATGTGCGGCCAAACCAGATTATTACCCTTGCAGCTAATCTAAAAGGTGAAAACTGCAAAGTCCAGGAATACGCCTTTTACCAGGATCAGGAGCTTCTCTCTCTTTTGAAGGAAATTATTGCCGGGCAGATTGCAAAATATTCCCATACCCCTTATGGCATTGTTGGAATTGCTGTTGGAATCTATGGTGTTGTAAACAATAACCGCATTTTGTTTACCCCCTACTATCCACTGCCTCAGCCTGATTTGGGACAAATTTTGGAAGATATCTTCCATTTACCTGTGATTGTGGAAAATGAATCTAATTTCTCTGTGCTGGGAGAATCTGCTTTTCATTTTGGATATAAAAATATGATTCACATTAATGTCCATGATGGTATTGGTATGGGGATTTTAATTGGTGAGCATTTATATAAAGGGCATGACGGTTATGCAGGAGAATTTGGTCATACCATTCTGTTTCCAGACGGAAAACCTTGCCCTTGCGGAAACTGCGGCTGCCTGGAACAATATGCCTCCGAAAAAGCCATTTTAGAGGAATATGCTGCCCGCACCGGACAAATCCAGGTAACCATGGACCAGTTTCTGGCCGATTACCAGCAAAAGCTCCCTGCTGCCCTGGAAATGATGGATTTGTTTGTTAAATATATGTCCATTGGAATCAACAATATTATCAATACCTTTAATACGGATTTAATTGTGATTAACAGCGCTTTTTCCAATTACATACCAGATATTAATTCCCGTATCCTGGAATATCTCTCAAAGCACCAGAACCGGGACTGCAAAATCATCTCATCCAAATTGCAGGATATTTCCGGGCTTATGGGTGGTATTCGCGTGTGTGTGGAATGTTTTCTGGATATTCAGCATCTTCAAATCCAGACACACCATAAAGATTTGGAAATTATTTGACCTCCAATCCCGGTAAATTTTTAACATTCATAAAAGGTTTGATTTTCGTTCATGATTTCTTCACAACTTCAACACGATTTGAACATAATTCTGGGATATACTAATATCATAAAAATAATACAGAGCAAGTTATTTTTATATTTTCTTTTTCATATGTCGACTCGTAAGAGTCGGCTCTCCTTCCTTTAATATTTATAGAAAAAGAGGGTGTCATTCAATCATCCATAAGATGTGAGAATGACATCCTCTTTGTTTTATCTATTTTTTCAATTCATTGGTCAGAGCTGCAAAATCTGCCAGCGTCAAAGCCTCTCCTCTGACACCTTCTGAAAATCCGCAGGCTGCAATGGCCGCCTGAATCTCCTCCTTGCTAAAGGAAAGCTCCGGTGAATTTTTTAAACTGTTTACCAGTGTTTTACGTCTCTGGTTAAAAGATGCCCGAATAAGACGAAACATCAATTTTTCATCTACCGTCTTAACCGACGCTTCTTTATGTCTGGTAAGACGGATTACTGCGCTTCCTACCTTGGGTCTTGGCATAAAACAGTTAGGCGGAACATTGGCCACAATATACGGCTCGGCATAATACTGTACTGCCAGAGACAGGGCTCCATAGTCCTTTGTCCCGGGTCCTACCTGCATTCTATCTGCAACTTCTTTTTGCACCATAACGGTAATGGATTCTATAGGCACATGTTCCTCAAATAATCCCATAATAATCGGTGTGGTAATATAATATGGAAGATTCGCCACAACTTTAATGGGTTTTCCCTGGTTGTGCTCCTCTGCCAGTTTCCTGATGTCTACTTTGAGAATGTCTTCATTGAGAACTGTCACATTATCATAGTCCTGAAGAGTATCTTCTAAAATAGGAATCAGTGCTTTGTCGATTTCTACTGCATAAACCTCTCTTGCTGCACAGGCCAGGTACTGGGTCATGGTCCCGATACCAGGACCAATCTCCAATACAAAATCTTCCTTTGTAATCTCTGCCGCATTTATGATTTTATCCAGCACATGGGTATCTATGAGGAAATTCTGCCCGAACTTTTTCTGAAAAACAAATTCATATTTCTGGAGAACTTCTATGGTTCTCTTTGGATTTCCCAGATAAGGGGCTGTCATTCTCATTCCTCCTGCTTAGATATCAAAATCTTTTTCGTATAACATAATTCTGCCTGTTTCATCTAAATGTCTCTTGCTCACTTTTTTGCCGGCTCTTCTGCCTTTTCTGGAGGCTCTTGCAATGGCTTCGTCCATCATTTCACGAACCATACCTACTGCTACCGGATTTTCCTCATTCTGATTGTCTCCAATGAGTGTATACAAAGCAAGCACTGCCATATCGTCAATCTTATATCCCAGCTCTTTTGCATAGGTTTTTGCAAAGGATACCAGCTCATCATTAGTAAACACAGGGATCACAATCCTGGAATCGAATTTCTTCATAAACTCAGGGAATTTCTCTTCCAGTCTGCGGATACCAGGTTTTAAATCTTCCAGAATCACCGTGAGGCGGTTGGTCTTAAACTCCATAGCTTTAGACATGTTTTCCACAACCTCTTCCTTCAGCTCTCCTGCATTTTCTACTACCAGAAATCCTCCGGCAAGTTTTCCTACCACTGCAACAGGATCTTTCTTATTCAGCTTCTCTGCTGTAATATAGGCTACTTTTGCACCTTCCATCTGACGTTCTTTGCACAATGCTTTAATCAGTCCCTCGGAAAGTCTTGTTTTTCCTGAACCTTCTCTTCCAGTGACAATAATATTTCCCGCCTGGGAAGTCTTGGCACATGCTGATTCCTGAGCAGTATCCAAAGCTTCGTTAATCTGCTGTGACATGCCTGGAATCGGGAAGAAATAGGTAAACAAACGTCTGTGTTCCTCTTCTGTCAGGTGATGGCGCATCAGTCCTTCCACTGCTGTGCTAAAGGCTGTGGTTTTATGTCCTTCCTCTGTCGCAACAGACGCTGTCACACGCTTTATATGAGAATCGTCCTGTTTGGAAGTATCCGTATCCTCTAATTCCTCTTCTAAGGCTTTGGATAAATCAATTTCTCCCAGAGCTTCCTTTACTTTTTCTACCGGAAACTCTTTGGTAGCGCCTTCTTCTATTTCCGGTTCTGGCTCTGCCGGGCTTACTGTTTCCGCCTCTTCCGTAACAGCAAATGCTTCGGCTGCCAGTTCCTCTGGTTCTATCTCAATCTGTTCCAGTTCCTCTATGGTTTCTTCTATAATCTCTTCCGGTGTTTCCTCTGCTGGCAGGATTTCCTCTTCTTCCTCTGGAATCACTTCCACCTGTTCTTCGGAAACTTCTAAAATTTCTTCCGATGCTTCGGAAATCTCTTCTGGTGCTTCCAAAACTGTTTCCTGCTGGATTTCTTCTGTAACATCCGGTATCTTCTCTGGTTCACTCTGTGGAATTACTACTTCCTGAGTCATTCCGGCTGCCAGCGCGTCAACTTCTTCTGCTTTAGCTGCCAATGCCTGACTGAGACTTTCTGCCACTGATGCTACCTTTACAGCCTGTTCCTGTGCTGGTTCTTCCACTGAAACAGAGGCTTCCACAGCTTCTTCTGGCTCAACCACCTGTTCCGAAACCACCTCTGGCTCCGCTGTCTGCGCCTCTTCTGCATTTTCCACATTTTCCACAGATTCAGTTTCAAGAACTTCTGCATGGGCTGGCTCTTCTGTTGCTTCCTGTTCTCCGGTTTCCTCTGCCACTGCCTGAGCTAACTCATTTGCAGTTTCAGCTAAAAGCGCTTCCAGATCCAGTTCAAATTCCCTGGAACTTGTCTTTATAGAACCCGGTGTGAAATCTTTCGGGTCAAAGCTCTTAGATTTTGGCGCTTCTGCTTTTACCTGCATGGTCATGCCTTCTCCCATATGGAAAGGCTTAAATCCTGTAGTTTTTCCGAAATCCTCCGGCTCCAGGTCTTTCACCACATACCCTTTTTCTTCCGGTGTCTGGCTGACCGCCGGGTCCATAGCTGCTGCGGTCTCTTCTTCTGCAGAAGCATTTCCCTGGAATACATCACGGATTCCCTGAGCCACCTTTTCCTGAAGCTGCGGTGGGTTTTCCGGTTCCTCCCCTGGAATCTTAAATTCCACACTTTTTAGTATTTCTTCAATTTCTTTTTCTTCTGCGGAAAGAGCCTCTGCTGTTTTCACCGGCTCTTCTTTTGCAGCCTGTGGCGCCGGCACTTCAGGCGTTACCGGAACAGTAGTCTGGAAATTCTTCTGAGGTGTACCTTTGCGGTATTTTTCCTGCTGCTGCGGAGTTAAAGTTCCATATTTCATCTTCAACTCCATGGCCTTGGTCACATATTTTCCCTCACTAAACCACAGAATCAAATCATCACATTCTTCCATACAGGCTTCCTTCATACCTGCTTTCGCATACAATCTGGCAAGCTCATAGGACCATCTCTCTGTATATTCTTTTTCCTTGTATTCCTGAAGTATGGAAATCTGCTCCTTGATAGGAGCGCGCCTTGCCCTGGAAAGTTTATACTTCAAAATATACCGGCTGTTATCATTTGGTGATATTTCTACAAAGTTTTTATAATAGTCGGCTGCCTCATCAAAATTTCCCATCTTAATGGACAATTCCACCAGCCTGTACAGCACGGTTTTACCGATAGGAGCTCTCTGATGAGCCAGAAGCAAAATCTTGCGGCTATCTTCATAGCGTTTGTTGGCCTCATAAATCTCGCCAATCATGCAGAGTGTCCTGGCACTACGCACCCGTCTCCAGTCAATTGTGTCTACAATTTTAAGGGCTCCCTGGTAATCCTGGCTGTCCACCAAATCATTGATTTCATCCAGTTTTGCCCGATACTCGTTTTTATCCACTTTATTCACCTCTGTACATTCATTGATTTGTATATTAGTTTCAAATATGTATTCTTATTGAATATTCTTGTTTAGGGTACAAGACTCCATAATTGTTTTAAGTTTATCACACTGCTCCTGGGATGTCAAAGTAAATGATTGGGAGAATAAAAAAAGCTGTTTTACCAGGTTCACAGCATATGGCCAAAGTACCTGATATAACAGCTCTTTTCTCTCTATTTTCACATTCTGGCAGTTCGGAAAATCCGCCCCTGATACCGTTTCAAAATGGCTGCCAGCATACAGCCCAGCAGTTCACAGGAAACTACTTCTCCAACACCTACTGTAAACATCATAAATACAATAGGCAGATTCACGCCATAAGCATAGCGCAGCACAAATGGCACAATCAGCACATTTGCAAGGATTGGAGGCAGTACTGCAACTCCTTTTGGAAGTTTTCTGAGCATATAGGTTCCCACTGCTCCGATTAAGGTAGCAAGACTTCCAAATACAATATCCGGCAACAAGGCTCCACCTGAAACGTTACCAATGATGCATCCCACAAATAATCCCGGGATAGCAGCCGGTGTAAAAATCGGAAGTATGGTAAGCATTTCAGCAATTCGAATCTGTACTTCTCCAAAGCTGATAGGTGCAAACACAAATGTCAGCACAACATAAATAGCTGCAATCATAGCCGCCTGGGTCCAGAAAGTTACATTTTTTGTTTTCATAGTTCTATTCTCCTTTAGTTTTGTTTTACGTGTGGAAGGTCTCGAACACACGATTCATTTTACGCCGGGAATCGGCGAAACCCTTGTAAGACCTTGGTTTTCGGGTTTTTATAACGGGTGATAGTATATCATAGGAAGGTATGGAAATCAAGAAAAGTCCAAAAAAAGTCCAACTTTGTATTTTGGAATATTAAAAGTTAAACGGGCCGCAGCAATTTTTTTAAAACACTCCAGCAATTTTCTCCATTTCTGCTGCTTTCGTGTCTGGTAAAACATGGCTATAAAGGTCCATAGTCATTGCAAGAGAACTGTGGCCAAGAATGGTTTTTAATACCTGAGGTTGCATCCCTGCTTCAATAGCTCTTGTTGCAAAGGTATGTCGAAATATGTGAGGTGTAATACGTTCAAACTCATGACCTTCTGTCCTTATCCGCTTTATAACTCTCTCAATTTCCGCTTGTACTCTATCCCTACTCAGCGGTTCCCCGTTTTCATTACAAAATAGGTATCTATCTATTTTCTCTACTTTAAACCCCCAATAATTTTTCTGTGCATCCAACAGCTCCATAGTGGCATCTGTTAAAGGAATATCCCTTCTGGAAGTTCTGGTTTTTGGTGTATCTTCAAAATATCCCTGGCCTTCTATATACTTAAGCGTTCTTTCGACATGTATAACCTTCTTCTTTTTATCTATGTCAGTATATTTCAATCCACGCATTTCTCCATTTCTCATCCCTGTTCTCAACATTACGGCAAAAAAATTATACAAATAACTTTCCTTCGCATATTCCATAAATAGAGCCTGTTGCTCCTGGGTCATTGCCTGCCTTGCTTTTACCGATTTGATTCTATATCTTTCTTGCCCGTTATTCTCTTCAGATTTCCTTGGAAGTTCTGCTAATTTAACTGGGTTTCTTTCTATCAAACCATTTTTTAGCGCCTGCTGCAAGCACCCATTTAATACGGAAGATACTATTTTAATACTGGAAATAGCGTAACCTTCTTTTACAAGTTCATTGTATAATTTTTGAATGTGTTCGCCCCGAATATCCGTAACATATCTATTCCCTAATCTCTTTCGAATAATACTATCATAATACTTCTGATAGTTGTTATATGTCCCGATTTTTATGCTATTCTTCTTATAATCTTCCATCCATGTTATATACCACTCATCCAATATAATCTTTGTCTGATTTACAAATAGCCCATGGTCTAATTTATATTTTAATTCTGTCATAGCCTTTTGCGTTTCTGTGATAGTAGCACCATGCACCAAATACCCAATTCCATGATATGTAAAACGTCCTTCGTATTCTTCGTAGCGTTGCCGTATACCTTTTGGAAGTTTACGCCCTCTTTTATCAACTGCCATAGTACGCTCCTTTCCCGCTGTTCAAAACAGCAGTTCGATATTGCAAAAGAGCCACTGAGCATTGTATAATCAAAGTGACCCCTTCTTGTGTGTATTGGGTTATTTCTATTTTTGCCCTGTAGATATTGCCGTATCTATAGGGCTTTTGTGACCTATAATGTTAGTATTCGTCGTTTTGCAAAGCGAACCATTTAGATATCCGTTTCGTTTTGGAAACAAGTATTTACAAGGGTACGTTGCACACTTTTTATTCAATACTTTTCAATAGTTGTTCCAACATTTTCCATCATAAATCCTAGCATTTCCTAGTGTATACCTTAACATTTCTTAATATGTTTGTGTGCAACGCTTAATCCCTCAATACCGCATAAATACTGGATTCTTGCTGTATATTTGTTTGTTTTGAAAAGCAACACTTTGCAACAGTTTTGTGTGCAACGTTTTGTATGCAATGCTCCTTTTACAATGCTGGTTTTTACAAATTTCCAGTTACATTATGTAAATCCCCATGCTCTTTTCCCTTCTCCATATCTTCCAATAACAACTCTGCTGTGTCCATATCTATCTCAAATGTATCCATTATCTCAAACAGCTTGATTTCTCTTTCTTCACTCATGTTATCACCTTTCTATTTGCTTTCTAATTCTTCCACTGTAGGGGCAGTAGCGTAAAGCGTTCCATAATCCACCAGCGCCCTCCTAGCCTTCTGCTTCTCAATAGACTTCACATAATAGCCTTTAGAGGTAAAGTTCTCCTCGATATAGTTGTGAACGCCCCCCTTTAGCACCTCACAGGCTCTCAAGCACTCCCCATCATATACTTTAATGGTTTCATGTGCCTGCCTGGGCTTCTTCTCTCTCAGGTCAAAATATACAACCTTATAACCGTACAATGTAATCATTTTCTTTGAATCCATGGTAATATCCTTTCTTTCTGCCCTGCTGCCATCCAGATCAGGTACGCTACTACCCTTAAATGGCAACAGGGAAATGTATTAATTGTTAAAGTTCGTTGGTGGAATGATAAACTGCTGCCGTTCTTGACTGCTGGAAGGTGTAAAGGCTCCTATATCTTCCATTCTTTTTAAGGCTTCTTCCTTACTTACTCCCATAATCTCCGCAACCTCAGTAAGGGAAAAATATTCTTGTGTTCCATACTCCAGATACATGGCAAGCCGGATACCGGCATAGATTTTACTGTATGTAAAGCCCTGCTCTTCTCCACTCTTTATAATTTTCTCTATTGCCTTCATATCAATGCCTAACTTTCCATAATTGCTTTTGATATTGTTTAATAAATCTTTTTTAGTCATATCTGTGCACCTTCCTTTTCTCTTTTCTTCTCAATAACTAGATCAACTGCTATCCGGCATAACTTCATTACACACTCGGAAACGCCTTTTGTTTCCATCTCAGAAAGCCATTCTTTCTTGACTATCTCCAATTCCGGGATAGACAGCTTTAATAATTCACTGATAATTTCTAACATTAATTCCTTCATGATACTTTTCTTTCCGCCAGAAATCTGCTACTATGTATATGGTTTATTGTGTAGCTCCGGCTATACTCGCCCCTGTCAATGTTGGTAGCATTGGCAAGGGCATTTTTTTATGATAATTCTTGTACCTGGGAGCGCCCAAAGAAACTTGCTTTATAAATAGCACCGTCCCCTTTGCTGCCCCAGATTAAATCAGCAGCAAATAATGCCTTACTTCCATGAATCACCTCATAACCCTGCTTTCTCCATTCTGCCCAGGTATTTATTTCCTCAGTGACTTTAGCATCAGCCTTTGCGCTTTCAATGCGTTTCTGGTTAATTTCAAGGGCCTTTGCAGACAACCAAGCCCTATGAAGCGCCTCAGCAAATGTAATTTTTACTTTTCTAAAAATCTCCCATGCCTTTTTCATAATCTGGCTCAAATCGTATTTCATTATGTTTTCCCCTTTCTTGGAAGAATCAGCCCCGGCAGGCTTTAAACATCTAGCGGCTTTGCGGCATCTCAATCTCTCTTATCCTGTTTCCCGGTGTTATATGGTACTCTTATTTTCCCTTGCGGTACTTCTGTCCACCTTCGCTGTTCTGTTGTTATCTTATGGTCTTATTATAGTACATGTACATGTATATTTCCATTGACATTTCCAACAAACATGTACATGTATTTCTGTTTATTTTGTACATGTACATATATTGATATATATGCTATACTTAAGGCATAATAGAAAAGGTATATCCATTTTGGATTACCCTTTCTCTGAAAGGAAGTGAAAACATGCCATTAACTGACGCACAAAAACAGGCGCGATACGATTATGCAAAAAAAAGTCTGAAACGCATTCCTCTGGATGTACAGAAAGAAAAATACGAAGAAATCAAAGCTGCTGCCAACGCTGCAGGTGAGAAGGTAAACACCTACATTAAAAAAGCCATTAATGAACGCATAGAACGTGACAACGCATAACCCTCGCCATTCTGCAAATAATCAACCTTGAAAGGAAGTGTTTACATGGCTTTACCACAAGAACAGAGTTATACTATTGAAGATATTTACGCCTTGCCGGAAGGAACCAGAGCAGAACTGATTGACGGAAAAATCTATTACATGGCACCGCCTAGCACAAAGCATCAACGAATCTCTGGTTTTCTGCATAGCAGAATATACCAGTATATTTCAAATCATAATGGCGCTTGTGAAACGTTTACAGCCCCATTCGCGGTCTTTTTATCAGAAGGTAACCGAAACTATGTTGAACCCGATATCAGTGTTATATGTGACAAAAACAAGCTCACAGATAAAGGGTGTGTAGGCGCGCCAGATTGGATAATAGAAATTGTATCACCAGGCAGCAGGAGAATGGACTACTTTACAAAGCTGTTTAAATACCGCACCTCTGGCGTTCGGGAATACTGGATTGTTGACCCAGACAAAAACAGAATTCTGGTATATAACTTTGAATCTGAGGATACTCAAGAATTTACTTTCTCTGATGTCATCCACACTGGAATATATGCAAACCTGTCTATTGATTTTTCACAACTTAACATCTGACTTTTAACGCTCTGTGTAACCTACAGGGCGTTTTTATTCTGAAGCCCTATAATATTTCCCCCAACATTAACATTTATAAAATCCAATGTCAGCATTTGTCAGCATTCCTACTCATTACCAACGTTAACATTTGTTAACACTTTCATTCCCGCGTTTCCCACCTAAGTATAGACGGTTAATGTTTATATACCTTTACCACTCCCATTTTAAGGTCTCCGAAAACTCCGAATATTTTTAGGGCATGTAAAATCGGCAAATCCTTTTAGGGACTCAGATAATGAAGGATGGCTCTTTTTAGGGTGTCCAAAATGGCCAAATACACGCCCGTTCTCGCTGTTCCTTCGCTGTTCGATTATTACTTTCCCGTAGTTTCCCCGTTGTTCAACTATTGTTTTCTCTTGGTTCATTTGCTCTTCCGGCCAATAAAGGAATGGCGCCGAAAATCCGGCTGCTTACGCTTCCACAGAAATGTGAAACCGCTAAAATTTTAGCACCTTTAAGAGAGCTCAAAATTGAGCCGGGCAAAATTGCGTTCGATACCTTTAACCAGGGGGATTTTCACTTGGTTATGACAATCCAAAACTGGACTATCCTCAAATAGCAACGGGTGCTCAGATTGAGGGGGCGTTAGTGACAGATTGTCCCCACCACTGCGGAAAAGTTCCCAAGCCAAAAGTAGCTTGGGGTAACGATTCGTTCACCGTCACCGGGAAATATTACCCAATCAAAAACACCTCAGAAGGTGGTCACAATCCATGACCCCCGTCATACCGAACGATAATTTATCGTCCAATCCCTGTTTTGGGAATAAATCGTGAATCATTGTGGAACGTCGGTCGTTATGCCCCTTGCATACATGAACTTGAAATATGGGGGGTATGTATGATACAGTTCCTCTTTTTAAAGATTACGATTATGGGATATAGTTTTTACTTTTACCTCTGATTTTGAAGTATTCCCAACTCCACTCCTCAAGCGCCACCCTCTCCGTTGAACTTGTCCAGGTACGGTTGAAGCTACCAACACCATTCCCCTGCAGTGCCCTGGAATAGATGCGGTCATCCTCTGGGAGGAATGGGCGTAGTAATTTGCTTCTTGATGGCTTTCTGAGTTCCCTAAGCCCCTTCGCCTCCTGCTGCCGGATTGCATCTAAGGTAACACCCTTCTCCTTCGCTATATCAGCCAGCGTGCGCCTTTCCTGGTATCTTGCCCGGATAATCTTTGGCTGTTGCCCTGGAAGTGCATCTACCAAAGGCCACAGGACAGCACATAACTGCTCATGCTGGATTTTCTCTATAGTCTGCTCTTCCTCATCCATACCAGAGGGCAGCAGGTCATACATGGAACAATCCCCCTCCTCACCCACAGGTACGTCCAGGCTTCCGATTTGCGCCATTTGAGCCGCTTTCCGTAGGTTCTCTAACATTTCCCGGCTAATGTCCAGAAAGCGGCAGATTTCCATGTCTGTTGGCTCTCTATGATAGTTCTGTAGCCATTTCTGAACCATCCTGTTATACTCCCGGATTCTCCCTTGCATAAACTCCGGGAGCCTAACCGTTCCATTACCTCTGATATACCTGGCAATATACTGCTTGATCCAGAAGGATGCGTAATGTATGAAGGTTACTCCCTCATCCGGGTTATAATGGTCTACTGCTGCACTAAGCCCCAGGTATCCTTCCTGTTCCAAATCCTCTTCTTCTGCATAGGCCTTGTACTGGTTCACTATCTTATGGATAAAACCCCGGTTCTGCTGCCAGAGGGCAAGCATATTGTCGGCTACGTCTATGCTGGCTTTTATTTTGATTACTAATTGTTCATTATCCATGGGGCTTAATCTCCTTTAATTTTGCGTTACATTTCCTGGCAGTGCATTATTTAGGTTCTTTTAGTATTCTCTCAATGAAATTTCTGTTCTTATTCTCAGAAATTTTCCTTCGGATGCTTTCTTCTGGGAAATGAAGAGGAAAAGCCAAAGATTCAATTCTATTCTCTGTCCGCTTATCTAATCCCAAGTCATAATAGAGCTTGTTGGATGTGAAAATAGTCATTTTCTGGTTTTTCATTCTAATATCCAGCAATTCAAAAAGGCATTGTTCCTGATAAGTTCCCTTTTTAGCAGTCCCTAAATCGTCTAATACCAGAAGGTCACAGCTCTTATATACTTCTGTTAAAGGCTCTATATTATGTTTTCTGCGCTCTATATCTTCCATTCTCTGGGTAATATATTCAGCATGAGAAATAAAACGCATTTGCAAATTGTATTTAATCATAATGGATTTAGCCAGGCAGCAGGCTAAAAGTGTTTTGCCGCTACCTGATTCATTGCTCCAAAGGTATAAACCCTTGTTTTCTGGTTCCCACAGCTTCTGGTATTCAGTGAAAAAGCTAGTGGCTATCTTCCTTATTTTTGCCATATCCGCCTGATATTTGCTAAAATCAAAATGATATAAGTCAGCACCGAAATATGTTTCTGGGATTCCTGTATCATCAAAGACACGCCTTTTTCCAATACATTTTGGACACTGTACAGCAAATTCTACAGGTGTTTTAAGGTCATATTCAGGAACCATGATTGTTTTAATTATGTATCCTGTATCTTGGCATTGCTCACAGTTATAGGTCACCTGTGAAAACATTCTCCCTGGTTTGTGTCCTGCTGCCATTTTTGTATACTCCTCCTTTGTCCTGCTCTCTTGATAACCATGTGCAAATAAAACGTTCTATTCCTTTCCTGGTTTTCTTCCTGTTTGGATTTGCTTCTAACCATGCCAGCATTTTAAATAATTCTTGTTTAATATCCACAGCAGGATAAGCAACACTCCATGTATTGATTTTTGATAAAGGCACATTATACATAGTTTTATCTACTAAAGGCAGCAGGATATCACTATTATCTGGAGAAGATTCTTGATTGTTGGCTTTGGGCTCTGGACATATAATATCTTTATCTATACTATCTTTACCTATACTATCTTTACCTAACCTAACCTGGGTATCCGTTTGCGTTGACACCTGGTTACAAACTGGTTGACATTCGGTTGCCAATAGATATTTGTCCATCAAAATATTTAGTTGCTTTTGTTCAATAACACATCTTGTAGGCGTATATCTGTCTTTTCTTATCCAATTATTGATTTTCCAGTCAGAGATTACCACAACGCCACTTTCAAATGGAATAATAAAGCCTTTTGCGATTAACAACTTTAAATCATCTTCACCAGCACCCACCATCCTTGTAATTTGTTTTGGAGAAGCAATAAAACCATCATCATCCGCTTTCATCCCTAATTGAAAATATAAAGCCTGGGTAGAAGATGGCATTTCAATAAATTTATCTGTGCACACTACATCTACCGAAAACATTCTTCTATTTGCCATCCTCTAAACCTCCACCTATAACTTGTTGCCCTTCAGGAACTTTAAGCGCTCTCTTTGCACTTTGGGTAGCTGCAAAGGTATTTCTTGCTCTTGCATCCATTGTCCGACAGAACTCTTCAATTTCTTTCCTGTTCTTTGGTTTCCAATATCCTCTACCTGAGCCACTGCATATTATAGCGCCATGCTTACGCTCATAAGCAATATGTTGTTGTAACTCTCTGGCAGAGCTACATCCACTACGTTTTACAAGTTCAGAAGTAGTGATTGCATTCTCTTTACCCACTGGCAGCAGGTGTTCAATACGGAACTCAGCCTTGCCGGACTGGTCCTTTGCATGTACTTGGTTATTTCTACTTTTTTGCATTATTTTACCCCCGTAAGAGAATTAAAATAGTCGTCAATTTTTCGGCGGTCCCATAAAACACGCCTTCCAATCTGAATCTTTGCTCCAATTTCCTCTCCTAACTTCATAGCGTTGTTACGACCAAGGCTTGTATACGCTCTCAATTCTTCAGTATCCATTAAGCGAGATTCTTTTCCATCTGTTATTATTGTTCTACTCTTCATGCAAAACTCTCCTTTTTAAATTTAACAATGTTTATTAGTTTCTCTTGACTATATATTAAACTAAAGTTATACTTATATCAAACAACTAATTAAACTAAAGTTTGTTTTCTTTTGAAAATAGTTAAGAGGAGAAATGCAAATGAATGATAAAAAAATAAACCAAATACGAGCAGAACGTTTAAAAGAAGAGTTAGCGCGCAAAGGATTGACTCAAAAAGAGCTGGCTGAAGCCGCAGGTTTTACTCCACAATATGTAAATAATATTATAAGAGAGGTCAAACCAATGACCGAAAATGCAGCTAGAGCTTTTTCTAAAGTATTAACTGTTAGAGAAGAGTATTTGTTAGGAAAAGATAGTTATTTTGCATTAAAAGTTTTGACAGACGAAGAAATAGAGGAAGAAGAAAAAAGAATATTGAAGAAAGTAAAAAAATATAACTATTCAGACACAGTAGCAAATATTGAAAAAATATTGGAAGCATTAGGGATTATTCATTTAACAGATAATTACGGTGATGTATGTAAATATGAGGAAAATTATATAATTTGTGGATATTCCTCACGAAAAGAACATGAAAAGCTAGGGATACCAAAAGAAAAATTAGATAGAATATATGGAAATGACTTATACGCTCGGGTACTAAGAGAATTCCCAGCATATAAAAAGTACAAAATACAAAACAGGGGGAAAATTGAAATATCAGGAGAGGAATACGAAAGATTTATATATGATGTATTAGGATATATCGAATATAGATTCCATAGCATATCAGAATACAAACAATATAAATATGATAATTTAGGCATATCTATACCAGAAGGTTATCCCAAAGCAGGGACAAGAGTTCGTATTAAAGAAGGACAAGAAATAAAAGTCGAGGAATAACACAATTATGCTGCTCATGACAGTCCAACTTTAGTCCAACTTTGCATAGATAACAACAAAACAGGATAAAAAAGAAAAGCCTAGAAACGCTGTGTTTCCGGGCTTTTTTCATCATGATAAATAATAATAAATGGATTACTTTCAAAGTTTTGTTTTACGTGTGGAAGGTC
>OBXV01000328.1_pt1 | contig 30407 bp, 30 predicted proteins | sample 1495451 | NCBI WGS metagenome assembly OBXV01 (sample SAMEA2580178, study PRJEB22360) | human gut metagenome | biome: human gut; feature: human-associated habitat; material: faeces | place: Denmark | collected 2008/2010 | reverse complement strand
CAGCTTGACATTTCCAAGGATGGGGTCAAAGGCCAGGGACTCCAGAAGCGGCGGCCGGCTCATCGGCGAACCGTCCTCATTGCGCCCAAGAATAGAGGCAAGATCAAAGCGGAAGCCGTCAACACGGTATTCTGTTACCCAGTACCGGAGACAATTCAGGATCATGGACTGGACGACCGGGTGGTTACAGTTGAGCGTATTTCCGCAGCCACTGAAATTATAATAGTGTCCGTCCGGTGTCAACATATAGTAGATCTGATTGTCAAAGCCTTTTAGAGAAATATAAGGGCCACGCTCATCACCTTCGGCGGTGTGATTGAATACTACGTCAAAGATGACCTCAAGCCCATGGGCATGACATTCCCGGATGAGGCATTTTAGTTCGTTCCCTTCGCGGTTGTACTCCGAGGTGGAAGCGTAACTTGTATTTGGAGCAAAAAAGCTGACCGGATTGTAGCCCCAGTAATCCAGAAGTTCATTCTCATCCAAGAGACGGCAGTCCCGCATTTCATCAAACTCAAAGACCGGCATCAGTTCGATCGTTGTAATTCCTAGTTCCAGTAAATATGGAATCTTCTCGATCAGACCCGCAAACGTGCCGGGAGCCTTAACCTTAGAGGAAGCGTCTTTTGTAAATCCCCTTACATGCAGTTCATAAATGATTGTATCGGACATAGGGATCATTGGTTGTCTATGTTCTCCCCAGTCAAAATTACTCCTTACGACCCGGGCACGATAGCCGTGTTTCTGGTCGTTTTTACATCCCCAGCGGCTCTGTCCGGTGACTGCTTTGGCGTAGGGATCCAGAAGAATCCGTGTCTTATCAAAAACAAGCCCGCTAGGGGGATCGTAAGGGCCGTCCAGCCGATAGGCATACTCAAACTCCTCGATGTCCAGACCAAAGACAATCATGGAATAGACAAAACCGATCCGGTAAGTATCCGGAAACGTCAGGACAGCAAAAGGCTTCTCTGCCTCCCGGTGGAAGAGAAGCAGCTCGCAGGACGTCGCCTGCTGGGATTGGATCGTAAAATTAACTCCCCCAGGAATTACGGTTGTACCCGGGGAGAGGAAAAATCCGGGGCGCACCTGAAAGCCGCAGATCACATCCAATGGCTTTAGATGACCGCTTGGGACAAGAGTAAGATCAGAATCTGTCAAAATTATCAGCCTCCTTTTCAAAAAAGAAAAAGCTGCTCTGGTTACCAGAGCAGCGCTTCATTTGTATCGGCGGCAAGTCAAAGTCCGGGGCTGTCCAAAACTTTAGAGACCGCCTGTCATCCAGAAATGTACCGTTTGGCACTTCTGGTGATTTAAGCTTCCTTGTCGTTCTTGTCATCCTCTGGATTTTCGGATACAGCTTCTGTTTCTTCAGATGAATTTTCTTCACTGGAGGAATCCGCATCTGTTTCTTCAGAGGAAACAGCATTGTTCAGAGGTACATATTCGCGTCCGGATGTGTCGCTTAAATCATCATCCAGATCGAAGTCGAGATCTTCAAAATCATCAGCAAATTCATCTTCCAGATCTTCATTATCCTTTTTATTCTTCATATAAAGAATCCCGGCCGCTGCCGCGCCGATCGCCGCAAGTCCGACGATACCTTTTGTCCATTTTTTTGCCATAAAGGGTAACTCCTTTCTCTTGATTCATAATACTATTCTTATTGTAATACTTTCGGTTTCAAAAAGAAAGAAAAGATTCATAATTTTATACTTTCTTAATATTAATTTAGAATAGTTAAGGAATGTTTGAAGCGATTGGAGTTGAGACCGGGATAGAAATGTGGTAGAATAAACCGTATTTAAAAAGAACAGAGGTAATTAAGTTGGAATCAGGAAAAAAGAGAAAAGTACAAAAGAAACTTTTCAGCGTCATCTACGGCAGAACTGCTATCATTCTTCTTCTGATCCTGGTCCAGATTCTTGTCATGTTTTTCGGGATTTATTTCCTTACGGACAACTGGACCTATCTGTACGGAGTCTTTAGTATTATCGGTACGATTGCCGTAATCTATATCATCAATTCGGAGGAAAACCCGGCGTTTAAGCTGACCTGGGTGCTGTGTATTATGGCCCTCCCGATTTTCGGAACCTTTTTCTATATTTATGTGAAAGCACAGATCGGTACGAGATATATCGGAAAGAGACTGGAGACTCTCAAGGATGAGACCGAAGAGTATATGCGCCAGGATATGGAAATCATTGACGCCATGAAGAAGAGTAAGCTCGCAAATAAAAATCTTTCCTATTATCTTGGAAAGCATCTGGGCTTTCCTACTTATGGGAATACGAGGCTTGAGTATTATCCTCTTGGAGAAGATAAGTTTGAGGCGCTGAAGCGAGAGCTTAGGAAGGCGGAGCATTTTATCTTCATGGAATACTTTATTGTCGAAGGTGGAGAAATGTGGGACGAAATCCGGCATATTCTGGAGGAGAAGGTGACAGAGGGTGTGGAAGTGCGTTTTATGTATGACGGTATGTGCAGTATTTCCAAGCTGCCGTCCGACTACCCGTGGTATTTGAGAAGAAGAGGGATCCGCTGCAAAGTATTCAATCCGATCAACCCGATCGTGTCCACCATTCAGAATAACCGTGATCACCGAAAGATCTGCGTGATCGATGGGAAGGTCGGCTTCACCGGAGGCATCAATCTGGCAGATGAGTACATTAACCGTAGAGAGCGGTTTGGACATTGGAAGGACACGGCGATCATGCTGGAGGGCGATGCTGTGCGGAGCCTTACGATCATGTTTCTCCAGATGTGGAATATCGGGGAGAAGAAAATCAACGATTACGACAAATATCTGCTGCCCCCGGCGCAGGAGTTCGATCCGAAGGACGGTTACGTCCTTCCGTACGGGGACAATCCGTATGACAATGAAAATGTAGGCGAGGAGGTGTACTTCCACATTCTGAACCATGCCAAAGAATATGTTCACATTATGACGCCGTATCTGATTCTCGACAATGAGATGACAAAGACACTGGCACGTGTAGCGAAGAGTGGAATGGAAGTCATCATTATCATGCCGCACATTCCGGACAAGCCATACGCTTTTGCTGTGGCGAAGACCTTTTATAAAGAGCTGATTGAGGCCGGGGTTCAGATCTATGAGTATACGCCGGGATTTGTCCATGCGAAGGTTTTCGTCTCTGATGACGACACGGCCACTGTGGGAACGATTAATCTGGATTACCGGAGTTTGTATCTCCATTTTGAGGATGGAGTCTTTATCTATAATAATGAAGTAATTGCAGATATTGAACAGGATTTCCAGGAGACACTTTTGAAATGTCGTTCTGTGACGCTTAAAGACGTACAGAAAAGAACGATGAAAGAGAAGATCGAAGGACAGGTATTAAGACTCTTTGCCCCTCTGATGTAGGGGCAGGGGGCTCTTTTTGGCTTGCCCGAGTGGAAAAACTTCCGAAAAACAGAAATTCAAATGTACATTTAAGGAAAAATATAGTATAATGCTTAGGTGGTAATAAAAGATTCACATACAGGAGGATATGTTATGGTAAAAGCAGTAGTAGGTGCTAACTGGGGAGATGAGGGAAAAGGTAAGATTACGGACATGCTCGCAAAGCAGGCCGATATCATCGTCCGCTTTCAGGGAGGAGCAAATGCCGGACATACGATTATCAACGACTATGGAAAGTTTGCACTTCATACACTACCATCCGGTGTGTTCTATGATCATACAACAAGTGTTATCGGGAACGGAGTCGCACTGGACATTCCAGTTCTGATCAGTGAGATTCAGTCGATTGTGGACAGAGACGTCCCGATGCCGAAAATCAAGGTGTCTAACCGTGCGCAGATGGTGATGTCCTACCATAAGCTGTTCGACCAGTACGAAGAGGAGCGTCTCGGAAAGAACTCTTTTGGTTCTACGAAGTCTGGAATCGCCCCGTTTTATTCTGACAAGTATGCAAAGATCGGATTTCAGGTAAGTGAGCTGTTTGACGAAGAGCTGTTAAGAGAAAAGGTAGTACGTATTGCAGAGCAGAAGAACGTCCTTCTGGAGCATTTATATCATAAACCGCTGATTCAGCCGGAAGACCTCTATGAAGAGCTGATGGGATATAAAAAGATGATTGAGCCATATGTATGCGATGTATCTTTATTTCTTCACGAAGCATTAAAAGAAGGAAAGGAGATCCTTCTGGAAGGCCAGCTTGGTACGCTCAAAGATCCAGATCATGGTATTTATCCGATGGTAACATCTTCTTCTACGCTGGCTGCTTACGGTGCGATCGGAGCAGGAATTCCGCCGTATGAGATCAGTAAGATTGTGACAGTATGCAAGGCATATTCCAGTGCGGTCGGAGCAGGTGCATTTGTCAGTGAAATTTTTGGAGAGGAAGCGGATGAGCTGAGACGTCGTGGCGGAGATGGCGGAGAATTCGGAGCGACAACAGGGCGTCCGAGAAGAATGGGATGGTTTGACGTGGTTGCGTCCAAATATGGCTGCCGGATGCAGGGAACGACGGATGTAGCCTTTACAGTACTGGATGTGCTCGGTTATCTGGATGAGATCCCGGTATGTGTTGCTTATGATATTGATGGTGAGATCACGACAGAATTTCCACCGACTTATCTTCTCGAGAAAGCAAAACCGGTGATTGAAAAGCTGCCGGGTTGGAAATGCGATATCCGTGGAATTAAGAATTATGAAGAACTGCCGGAAAATTGTAGGAAGTATATCGAATTTGTGGAAGAGAAAATTGGCTATCCGATCACATTGGTATCCAACGGACCGGGACGTGATGATATTATTTACAGATAAAGAAAAATCTAAAAAGTGGCTGCATGAGAGTGTTCATACAGCCACTTTTTTAGTACCTCATTTCTAAACCTGAAGCAAAATCTGACTCTGACCGGAACTCCGGCTCCACCAGGAAACTTAGAGAAGCTGGATTCCACCTGTAGCAGCTTCTTCTGCCACCTCAGAAGGCCAGATGGAGGACTGTACTTCTCCGATGTGTGCCTTACGCAGATAGAACATACAGATACGAGATTGACCAATACCACCGCCTACGGTATACGGAAGTTCTCCGTTTAGGAGAGATTTCTGGAAATCAAGCTCGGCACGATCCTCGCAGCCTGCAAGGGAAAGCTGGCGCCGCAACGCATCTTCATCCACACGGATTCCCATAGAGGAGAGCTCAAGAGCTGTATCCAAAACTGGGTAGTAGACGATGATGTCACCGTTTAATTCCCAGTCGTCATAGTCCGGCGCACGTCCGTCGTGCGGCTTCCCGGACGTAAGTATCTTTCCGATTTGCTTGATGAAGATAGCCTTTTTCTGTTTCGCGAAATGGTATTCACGCTCCTTTGGCGTGCAGTCCGGATAGAGGTTTTCCAGTTCCTGAGATGTAATGAAAGTAATGTCGTCTGGGAGGACTTCTCCGATGTAATTATAACGGCGTGCCATATAATGCTCCGTCTCTTTCAAAGCTGCGTAAACTTTGCGGACCGTATATTCCAGTGTCTCATCATTACGCTCTTCTTTGGAAATTACTTTTTCCCAGTCCCATTGATCCACATAGATAGAGTGAAGATTGTCGGTGTCCTCGTCCCGGCGGATCGCGCTCATATCAGTGTAAAGTCCCTCGCCCGAGTGAAAGCCGTAGCGCTTCAATGCATAGCGTTTCCATTTTGCAAGTGAGTGGACGATCTCCACCTCCCTATCATCCTGCTCCTTGATTCCAAAAGCTACCGGGCGTTCTACGCCGTTTAAGTTGTCATTCAGTCCAGACTCCGGACGCACAAAAAGAGGAGCAGATACACGCGTCAGATGCAGATTCTTTGCAAGGGATCTTTCAAAGTGATCCTTTACCTCTTTGATGGCGACTTCTGTCTCACGGATGGAAAGCGGCGGGCAGTAACCTTCTGGTATCGTTAAATGTTCCATGTTTGAGTCCTCCTTTAAAAAAATTATTTCTAGTTTACATAAAAACTTTCGTATTGTCAAGAGTTAAAGTGCCGTTGAAGAGAAGTACATAAAGCAATGACAGACAGAAGTATGGTTGCCATGGAGAAAAGAGCAGGCGGATGGAATTTTAAGAAAGTGATTAGAAAAATTTTAGAACACCGCCATACATCAGACATATTTACATGATAAAGTGAAAACCGTAAAGGGGGAGTCATAAAGCAGTTTTTCGTTTCATATAATAGTGATACCGGGAAACAGAAAAAGGAGGTTATTTTATGCAGCAAAGGAGTATACCGGGGTGTATGGAAGCAATATCGATGGAAGAGTACCTAAACAAAAGAAAAGAGAAAAAGGAAAAAGAAAAAAGCCATCAGGACAAAGAGAGCGGGGCGGACACTGATCCGATCCTTTTCTTTAGTCTGGCATGAAATAAAATAGATAAGTCTATTGTGTGAGACAAAAGTCCGCGCAAAGAGACAGACAGTGCATCCACGGGAACTCCCCGTAGGATGCACTGTTTTGCTTTGTATTGGCGATGAGTCAAAGTCCGCCAAGGATGGATCAGTCGGATGGGCCGCCCGGATGATCGCTGTCCTTATCATCGTGCCGCAACAGACGGGAAAATAATGTAAAACCATAAAGCAGTACCGGCACAAAGATCGTACAGGCGATGGACGCTTTCAAAAGTCCCAGGGAAGCGGAGTGGTCAAGAAACGCAAACACAAGGGTACTTGTGTACATGGCAACCAGAACAACGATCCCAAGAATGGCCAGAATTTGCCGTATTTGTTTCATAGTAAAAACCTCCTCATGGATTCTTCTATGATAATTATATAGAATGTGGGAGAATAAAGCAATGCAGAACACAGGAGACATGATACGGCGAATGGTAGGCAGGTGGTTTCCCTTGCAATATAAAATATCCTGTTATATAATGAACTCTGTGAAGACAATTTGTAATCAAAGGAGAATTTGATATGAGTACGTTATTAGAGCAGTGGAGAGAGACGGCGTATTCCAGAGAGATGACAAAGCAGCAGCTTGAATCATTCTGGGGCGCTTATTTTCAGACGGAAAAGGGGATTTATGAGAAATTACTTTCCAACCCGGATGAGAAGGTGAAAGGTACAGTCAAAGAACTGGCGGAGAAATATGGCGTGGAAGTGCTGACGATGGTAGGATTTCTTGACGGAATCAACGAGAGCCTTATCAATGAGAATCCGATTGAGACGATGGAGGAGGATACCGAAGTCACTCTGATCTATGATAAAGAGAAACTTTACAAGAACATGGTAGACGCGAAGGCAGACTGGCTCTACCAGCTTCCGCAGTGGAACATTCTTCTTTCTGAGGAACGGCAGAAGGAACTGTATAAAGAAGCGAAAAAGATGCATACTTTCGTAAGAGAGGGAAAGAAGATCGGAAGAAACGATCCATGTCCGTGCGGCAGTGGCAAGAAGTACAAACACTGCTGCGGTAAGAATAAATAATGCCTTTTGTGACAGCGGCGGTATGCCTGTTATATTACCTGATGATCTGCCGGTATGTAGGAAGATGGAATTCCACCTTTTCCAGATTCTGGATCTGTTGCGGACTGGTTTCCGTCTGTTACGGTATAGCGGGAGGATGGTTCCCGACGGTGATGATTCAGGCACTGTCTTTCGCCTGGATTCTGTTCTGGGTAGTCATTCTGGCCGTCTGGATTCGCATGGCAGTATTCGGACACCGACAGGCGGCAGGAAATCTGGAGTATCTCATCGTCCTTGGGGCAAAAGTCGATGGCACCCGGATTACGAGTTCCCTAAAGCTCCGTCTTGACCGGGCATATACTTATGCAACCGCAAATCCTAGCGTCAGAATTGTAGTATCCGGAGGCCAGGGAAGGGGTGAGGACATCCCGGAGGCGAAAGCCATGGCGGATTATCTGGTCTCAAGGGGGATGAAACGAGAGCGGATTTTTTTGGAGGATCAGTCCTCTACGACAGAGGAAAATCTGCGCTTCACAGCACAAATGCTCCCAGGATTAGTCACAAGGCGCGTGGGAGTGGTGACGAACAGCTTTCACATTTACCGAGCGTGTCTGCTCGGGAAGCAAGTGGGCTACAAAAGACTTTTTTCTGTACCTGCCGGATCAGAGCCGGTGTTGTATTTCAATTATGTAGTGAGGGAAGCGCTGGCAGTTTTGATGCTTCCGCTTAAAAGATACATAATCAGGCATTGACAAATAATAACGAAGTGATTATAATGACTCTATATTTGAGTAGGAAACGTGTTGACGAGACGAGTAGGGTGTGAGACCGGATTCAGAGAGAGAGGCCGTGGCTGGAAGCCTCTTATCACGGAGCATCTGAAGACTACCTCTGAGCGGCGGAAAAACCGTCCGGTTTAATACCGTTATCATTATTAGCAAGAGATGTTTTCTCCTTGTTTATAATGGAGAGGACATAAGCGGGGTGGAACCGCGGGTGAAAGCTCGTCCCCTGCAGCCGGAAAGCTGCAGGGGCTTTTTTTGATTGGCGGCGACGAGCAAAGCCCGGGTTTGCGGGGAAACCTATTGAACGATTACAATCCCAACATGAGCTCTTTGGCTCTTACGGTGATTTGTTTCCGGAAAAGTGACAGTGCCGGACAAAAGAAAGTGCGGAAAGTCTGAAAGGAGGATGGTTCAAATGAAAAGTATGAAAGAAACATGGAGCTTGAACAATGGAGTGCAAATCCCTTGCCTGGGATTTGGAACGTATAAGGCGGCGGAAGGAAGTACGTCTGAGATCATCAAGACGGCGATCCGCTGCGGATACCGGTATCTGGACACGGCATCCTTCTATGAGACAGAAACTTATGTGGGAGAGGCAGTTGCTGAAAGTGGGATCAGGAGGGAGGAATTTTTCCTTGTCTCTAAGGTATGGAAAGATGAGATGGGCTATGATGGTACGCTCCGGGCTTTTGAGCGGACACTTGAAAATCTGGGTACGGATTATCTGGATCTGTATCTGATCCATTGGCCGAAGCCTTCGCCGGATACGAAGGAGTGGAAGCAGTTGGATGTGGAAACATGGAAAGCCATGGAGAAGCTTTACCGGGAAAAGAGGGTTCGTGCAATCGGAGTGAGTAATTTCCTTCCGCATCACATAGAGAACCTGCTTTCCTCCTGCGAAGTCGTGCCTGCGGTGGATCAATTGGAGTTTCATCCCGGATACAGCCAGGAGGCCGCCGTCTGCTACTGTCAAGAGAGAGGGATTCTCGTCCAGGCGTGGAGTCCGCTTGGAAGAAAGCGTGTGATGGATGATGAGCTGGTGGAAGAGCTTGCAAAAGCGCACCATGTTACGCCGGCACAGATCTGTCTTCGGTATGCGCTGCAAAAGGGCATCGTCCCGATTCCAAAAGCCTCTTCCGAGGAAAGAATGAAAAATAACCAGGACATCTTTGACTTTGAACTGACCGGGTTAGAGATGTCTGAACTAGATACCATGCCTCCTGCAGGGTGGTCGGGAGAACACCCGGATCGGGATCGGGTGAAAGTATGTTAGGAAAGAAAGGGGAAGAACAAGATGAAAATCACATTAAAAGACGGCTCTGTAAGAGAGTACGACAAAAGTATGTCAGTGTATGAGATTGCATCTGACATCAGCGAAGGACTTGCCAGAGTGGCAATGGCAGGAGAAGTAAACGGGGAAGTAGTGGATCTCAGAACGGTAGTGTCCGAGGACTGTGAGCTGAATATTCTGACATTTCAGGATGAAGGAGGGAAAGATACCTTCCGTCATACATCCTCGCATATTTTGGCACAGGCAGTAAAGCGCCTCTATCCGGAGACGAAGCTTGCTATTGGGCCAGCCATTGCGGACGGCTTTTACTATGATGTGGACAGAGATATTCCATTTACAACAGAAGATCTGGAAAAGATTGAAAAAGAAATGAAGAAGATCGTGAAAGAAGCGCTTCCGGTTGAGAGCTTTACGCTTCCAAGAGAGGAAGCGATTGCTCTGATGAAGGAGAAAGAAGAGCCATATAAGGTAGAACTTATTGAAGATCTTCCGGAAGACGCAATTATCAGCTTCTATAAGCAGGGTGAATTCACGGACCTGTGTGCGGGACCGCATCTGATGAATACAAAGACGGTCAAAGCGTTTAAGCTGACAAGCCTTGCGGGCGCTTACTGGCGCGGAAATGAAAAGAACAAGATGCTCACAAGAATCTACGGAACTTCTTTCACAAAAAAAGCCGATCTGGATGAATATCTGGAGAGGCTGGAAGAAGCGAAAAAGCGTGACCATAGAAAACTTGGAAAAGAACTGGGACTTTTCATGCTCAGAGAAGAAGGACCGGGATTCCCGTTCTTCCTGCCTAAAGGTATGGCGCTCAAAAACGCTCTTCTGGAGTACTGGCGTGAAATTCATACAAAGAACGGATACGTGGAAATTTCTACTCCGATTATGTTGAGCAGACATTTGTGGGAGACAAGTGGACACTGGGATCATTATAAGGAGAATATGTACACAACTGTTATTGACGAGCAGGATTTTGCTGTGAAGCCGATGAACTGTCCGGGAGGAATCCTGGTATATGAGTCTGAGCCGCGTTCCTACAGGGATCTTCCGATTCGTATGGGCGAGCTTGGTATCGTACACCGTCATGAGAAATCCGGCCAGATGCACGGCCTGATGCGGGTGCGTTGCTTTACACAAGATGACGCCCACATCTTTATGACGCCGGAGCAGGTAAAAGACGAGATCAAAGGGGTTGCGACTCTGATTGATGAAGTATACAAGATGTTCGGATTCAAGTACCATGTAGAGCTCTCCACAAGACCGGAAGACAGCATGGGAAGCGATGAGGACTGGAAACTGGCAACAGATGCCCTCAGAGACGCTCTGGATTCCCTTGGCATGGACTATGTAGTCAATGAAGGAGACGGAGCATTTTACGGACCGAAAATCGACTTTCATCTGGAAGACTCCATCGGACGGACCTGGCAGTGCGGAACCATCCAGCTCGACTTCCAGCTTCCGCTGCGCTTTAACCTGGAATATACAGGAGCAGACGGAGAGAAGCACCGCCCGATTATGATACACCGCGTGGCATTCGGTTCTATTGAGCGTTTCATCGGAATTCTGATTGAACATTTTGCGGGAGCATTCCCGACCTGGCTTGCACCGGTTCAGGTAAAAGTCCTGCCGATCTCCGACAAGCATCTGGAGTATGGTGAGAAAGTCTATGCCGCTTTAAAAGACGCCGGAATTCGTGTGGAGATTGATACAAGAGCAGAGAAGATCGGATACAAGATCCGCGAGGCGCAGATGCAGAAGATCCCATATATGCTTGTAGTGGGAGCGAAAGAAGAAGAGGAAGGCAAAGTTTCCGTCAGAAGCAGATTTGCGGGAGATGAAGGGCAAAAATGTCTGAAAGACTTTCTCTGTGATTTGAAAAAGGAAATTTCTGGAAAAGTAAGAAGAAGCATGGAGTCTAAAGAATAAAGTCTTGAAATTCGGGCATACTACCTTCTGAAAACTAGAAGGAGGATGAAAAGATGCCAGAATTAAGATGTACTGTACAGAATTGTATGCACAATCAGAACTATTACTGTAACCTCGATGCTATTCAGGTTGGTGGGGACAAGGCAAAGAATGCTGCCGACACATGTTGCGACAGCTTTGAGGAGAGAAAATCCGGGACGTTTACAAATGCGTCTATGGAGGCTTCTCCGCTGAGTACGATCGACTGTAAAGCTCAGGAATGCTGTTATAACGAAAACTGCAAATGTAATGCCGGAAAAATCAGTGTGGAAGGCGGCGGGGCATGTACCTGCAAAGACACTGAGTGTGCTACTTTCCAGTGCCGTTAAGACGCAAAAATTGGGACAGGCGGATTTTCCGCCTGTTCTTTTGTTGCTCCAGAGAGGAGCTAAAATCCAGGTTTGTCACAGCTGCAATCTCGGAATGTTCCATTTGGCCATTTCCAGTGATTGACGCTTTCCCGAGGTTTCGCTATAATGAAGTATATGTGTATGGAGACCGGGAGGATGGAAATGAAAGAAACCAATACCAAAAATGAAGTCGGGAAAAAAGACAAAGAAGTCCGGAAGATACCTGCCTTTGGTGGAAAAGGGCCGTCCAGGATTCGGCAGTCTTTTGGGAGGGGACTGACTATTTTTCTTGTGATCGCAGCCTGTATTATCCTGTATTTTGCATTTTTGAGAGCAGATACTCTCTTTTCGGTAGCAGGAACGATCATTGAGATCTTAAAACCGATTATTTATGGTTTTGCTATCGCATATCTTTTAAATCCAATTGTAAAAGAGACAGACAAGTATCTGTTGCCTGTTTTAAGGAAAAAAATCAAAAAAGAAAAGACGGCACGGCAATTTTCCAGGGCGGCCGGGATCCTGTTTGCCCTGCTGGTTCTGTTTGCTGTGATTTTTGCCCTGCTAAATATGCTCATACCGGAGCTTTTTCACAGCATCCGGAACCTTATGGAAACATTGCCGGGACAGTTGAACAGTGGTATTGAGGCTATTGAGAATTTGCAAAAAGAACAGTCTACTATGGGATTGCTTCTGGGCAATATTCTGAATCATGCTTCTGAGACGCTTCAGAACTGGATTCAGACGGATCTGTTGCGGCAGATGAATATCTGGATGACCAATATTACTACGGGGGCTATGAATGTACTGAGCGAGGTATTCAATTTTCTCGTGGGCTGCATTGTTTCTGTGTACATGCTTTTCAGTAAAGAGCTGTTTGCGGCGCAGATGAAGAAGATTCTCTATGGAGTGATGTCCATTGAGCACGCCAATATGACTTTACATATTACGAGAAAGAGTAATGAAATTTTTGGAGGGTTTATCATCGGAAAGATCATTGATTCCGCAATTATCGGAGTACTGTGTTTCCTGGGACTGACACTTCTGGATATGCCATATATCCTACTGGTGAGCGTTATTGTCGGGGTAACGAATGTCATTCCGTTTTTCGGACCGTATATCGGAGCGATCCCCAGTGCGATTCTGATCGCACTGGCTGATCCGATCAAGGGGATTTATTTTCTGATTTTTATTCTTGCACTTCAGCAGTTAGATGGGAATGTGATTGGACCGAAAATTCTCGGGGATTCTACAGGGCTTTCCGCATTCTGGGTCGTATTTTCGATTCTGCTTGGCGGCGGACTCTTTGGGTTTGTCGGCATGATTGCGGGAGTACCGACGTTTGCCGTGATTTACTATATCGTGAAAATGGTGGTAGAGCAGAAATTGGAGAAGAAAAAGATGCCTGCAGACACGGAAGCTTATGGAAGGGTAGAATATCTGGATGACAATGGAACATTCCAATATGTAAAAGACGATATAAAGGAGAGAACAGAAGATGCCGATTCGAGTACAAAATGATCTTCCGGCAAAGGAGATTCTGGAGAGAGAAAATATCTTTGTGATGGATGAACACCGTGCTGTCCATCAAGACATCCGTCCGCTGAAAATTGGGCTTTTAAATCTGATGCCGCTGAAAGAGGATACAGAGCTTCAGCTTTTGCGCTCGTTTTCCAATACGCCGCTTCAGGTGGATGTGACTTTCGTGATGGTGTCCAATCACCAGTCAAAGAATACATCCGCGAATCATCTAAATAAATTTTATGTTCGGTTCCAGGACGTGAAAGACCAGAATTTTGATGGTTTCATCATTACTGGGGCACCCATCGAACAGATTCCATTCGAGGAAGTTGACTACTGGGAAGAGATGAAGGAAATTATGGAGTGGACCAAGACCCACGTTACTTCTACGATTTATCTTTGCTGGGGAGCACAGGCAGCCTACTATTATCACTTTGGGATCGACAAATATCCGCTGAAGAAAAAGCTGTTTGGCGTCTTTCGGCACCGGGTGATGAATCGGAGGATTCCACTGGTACGCGGATTTGACGATGTATTCTATGCACCGCATTCCCGGCATACCCAGATTGATCCTGCGAAGATCAAAGCGTGTGAAGATCTCATGGTTCTGGCAGAATCAGACGAGGCGGGCGTCTTTCTGGCTATGACAAAGGACGGCAGGCAGATCTTTGTTATGGGACATCCTGAGTACGATCGCATGACGCTGGATGAAGAGTACAAACGGGACAAATCCAAAGGGCTTCCGATCGAGATTCCTTGTAACTATTACCCGGATGATAATCCAGAAAACCGGCCGCTTCTTACTTGGCGGTCCAATGCCAACAATCTGTATACAAACTGGCTGAATTACTACGTATATCAGATCACACCGTATGATTTGGTAGGAACACCATTTTAATGCGGGTTTCTCGGTAATTTTGTAATTCGGACTTATTATAAAATGTTGAAAACACCGGGTAACATCGTAAGTTTGGGAGTACAATGGGAGTAAGGGAACTCCTGTTATGGGAGTTCAAATATGTAGTCTGAATGGAATTTTGATAAAGAACGTTTTCAAGATAGCTACTTTTTCGAGTAGAAGTATTAGAGGCTGACTTTCATTAGCAAATTGGAATTGACCGGGTTGAAAACGAGGAATACTTCTTGTCTACAGGACAAAGAGGCAGAATACAGAAAGAGTTTAACAACTAAACGATAGGAGAAAAATGAAATCAGTTTTACTTATAGGGCAATCAAATATGGCAGGACGTGGATATTTGCATGAGGTTACGCCAATTTACAATGAAAATATTTTTATGCTTAGGAACGGCAGATGGCAGATGATGACTGAGCCAATCCACTTTGACCGCTCAGTGGCTGGCGTTGGTCCTGCAGCGTCATTTGCACAGGCATGGTGTAACGCAAATAAAAATGAACAAATTGGGCTTATCCCTTGTGCGGAAGGAGGAAGTTCTATTGATGAATGGAGTAAGGAAAGCACTCTATTTCGCCATGCCGTCAGTGAAGCAAAATTCGCTATGGAAAACAGTGAATTGATTGCAATTTTGTGGCATCAAGGAGAAAGCGATGGTCGAAGCAAAAAATACAAAAATTATTACCACAAACTTAATATTTTAGTTAATTCATTCAGAAAAGAGCTGGGAGATTTGGAAGTTCCGTTTATTGTTGGCGGTTTGGGAAATTATTTAAGTAAGTCTGGCTTTGGAAGAAGTTGTGTAGAGTATGATTTGATTAATCAGGAATTACTTAAATATGTAGAAAATAATAGGAATTGTTATTTTGTAACAGGGGAAAAATTATACCCTAATCCAGATGGTATCCATATCAATGCAGAGTCTCAAAGAAGGTTTGGCATTAGATATTTTAAAGCTTATCAGACCAAATCAAGTATTGTCGAGCCTTTAGATAATGAAGAGAACATGGTAAAGGAATTGTATGAAAGAGAATATACTATGGCTGAGAAAAGATACATAACACTAGAACAATTTACATTAGGAAAAAGTTCTATGGAAGAAGTGATGAAATTTTTAAAATAGCGACATCGATTCGGAATTTTTGGAGGGAAATTAGCATGGTGGTTGATGTATATAAAAATTGTCCTAGTTTTGAAAATGAATATTATATATTGAGAATGGTAGATAAGGCGGATAAATTGGATTTGTTAAAGGTATATTCTGATGAAAAAGCTGTATCATTTTTTAATAGTGATAATTGTGGCGGAGATAACTTTCACTATACAACTGAAAACCGAATGGCACAGGCGATTGAATATTGGCTTTGGGAATATGATAGACAAGGGTTTGTCCGTTGGGCGATTGTTTCAAAAGCAACAAAAGAAGCAATCGGCACGATAGAGCTTTTCCATAGAGACGCTGAAGATTATTTTACAAATTGTGGCTTGCTTAGATTGGATATTCGGAGTGATTATGAAATTGCCAGTGAGATTGTCAAAATACTAAAATTGATAATCGAACCTGCATATGCACTTTTTCATTGTGATAAAATTGCTACAAAAGCTATCGCATTAGCAACAGAACGGATTTCAGCATTAAAAGCGTTAGGCTTTAAACAGTCGGAGGAGAAACTAATAGGACATGATGGGATGGAATATGATTCATATTTCGTATTAAAGTAACAACTTCTAGTTTGTATGGCAAATGATAAATAGATAGTTACATAAGAGAGGAAAAACAGATTGTACTGGACATGTCGAAAGGGAAAGTTCCATTAACATATTTTTTGTATAGTAAAACACTATAGTAAAATTCCGGTTTGCAAGCCCTTAGTGGGGCAAGGAACAAGGCAAAGCTCATATACCGCGGGGGAATTATTAACGGAAGAGGGCCGTCAGTGGTACTATGATGCGGCGGAGGACTTGTAAGGTCAGAAACCTTGCAAGTCTTTTTCTAATTCCGCAATTGCAAATCATGAGTGTTGATAGTACCATGCTTTCCGGCTTTTGCATTAGCAGCCTCAGTTTTATAGTGTAGAGATGCCCCATGCTCTTCTGACGTCCTCTACCGGGAGCTCTTCTCCGGTATAGAGACGAAAGGCAGCGGCTCCTTGATATAACAGCATACTGAGACCGTTGCAGCAGCTCAGGCCGGCTGTTTTGGCATACCGAAGAAGCGTTGTCTCCTCAGGGGAGTAGATGATATCCATAACAAACAGATGGTCACCCAAATCTTTCGGACCGGACACCGCACAGGAGTCCGGATTTGGTTCCATTCCAATACTGGTCGCATTGATGAGGATATCTGCGTGGACAAGTTCGGCCTTTAAAAGATCCGGATCTTCCAAATTCAGAAGTGCAATCCGGCACCCTGTTTTCTTACGGATCTTTTCCAGGAAGTCTTCAGATTTCCAGAAACTTTGTTTTCGTACAAACACGGAAATTTTCGACGCTCCATCCAGAGCAGCCTGAGTGATAATAGCAGTGCCGGCGCCTCCGGCGCCCAGGATGATAAGATGCTTTTCCTGGATGGAGACGCCTGCATGGGAGAGAGCGAGCATTGCTCCGATTCCGTCGGTATTGTACCCGATCAGACGGCCATTTTCATTGACAATCGTATTGACTGCATTACACAGTCTGGCTTCTGTGGAAATGTCGTCCAGGTATTGTATGACAGCCGTCTTGTTCGGCATGGAGACGTTGGCTCCACGCATTTGCAAGGTACGCATGGAACGGATCGCATCTGCAAGAGATGTCTGATCGATCTGAAAGGCAAGATAGACATAGTCCATTCCAAGCTTTTGAAAGGCAGTATTGTACATGAAAGGTGATTTGGAGTGGGCGGCAGGATCTGCGAAGAAGCCAAGCAGCCCGGTGTGCCCGCTGATTTGTAATGACATTGGGATTCCCTCTTTCTATCTGGTTTTGATTATGCTAAGATTATAAAGAATGAAAAAAGGAATGTCAATCGATCAGGGAAGGCAGGGACAGAATGAAGCATATTTTTTTAACCGGATTTATGGGGACGGGAAAGACTACGATTTCCAAAGCATTGCGGGAAATACTTTCATGCGATGTGATCGATATGGATCGGGAGATTGAACGGATGGAAAGAATGTCGATCCCGGAGATTTTTGTACAGAAAGGAGAAACCTGGTTTAGGCAGTGTGAGACCAGTTTCCTGGAGGGACTGAAAAAGAGAGAGGGAGCCATTGTATCCTGTGGCGGGGGTGTGCCTCTACGCAGAGAAAATGTGAAAACAATGAGAGCGTGCGGTATCGTTGTACTTTTGACGGCTAGCCCGGAGACAATCTATGAGCGGGTGAAGGATAACCATGACAGACCACTTCTGGAACAGAATAAAACGCCGGAACATATCGGAGAACTTTTGAAGGAGCGAGAGCCATATTATCGGGAAGCAGCAGATCTGGAAGTAGTGACGGATCAGAAAAGCGCAGATGAGATTGCAATTGAGATTAAAAAATTACTTGACAGCAGTAAAGCAGTGTGATAAAGTATATACAAGATTTATATTTCAAACCGATGAGAAAGAGGAGTAGATCGTCAGGCGAGATCACAGAGAGCGGCAGATGGTGGAACTGCTGTATGGAGCGGACGGTTGAATGGACTTTCGAGGGCAGCCTGAAAGCCGAATGGTGAGTACGGTTTGTCGGGAACCGAACCCGTTATCAATCAGGAGTGTATGTTAGTACATGAGAAAGTGGGCAGAGATGCCAATTTGAGTGGTACCGCGATAATAAGAGTTTATTACCGTCTCAAGCAGTAGCTTGGGGCGGATTTTTTGTATCCTGATAGGCCAAAGTTCGGAGTTGCCAGGAACCTTTTTATTATCTGTCGGGACGCCGCTTCCTTTCTTACTGACAGAGCCGGATGTTTGGCATATAACTTCCGGCGTAACGATATTTTAGTAGAAAAGGAGAAAAAACATGAACAAAAAAATGGTAGCAGTATTGGTAAGCGCAATGATGACAATGGGACTTCTTACGGGCTGCAAAAGCAGCGACAGTCAATCAGGAGATGCTGAGTATACGATTGGGATCTCACAGTTTGCAGAGCACGGCTCCCTTGATAACTGTAGAGAAGGCTTTATAGAAGGACTGAAAGAGGAAGGTATCGAAGAAGGGGAAAATCTCAAAATCGAGTACAAAAACGCGGCGGCGGATCAGGGAACAGCCAAGCAAATCAGTGATACGTTCGTATCTGACAAGGTAGATCTGATCTGCGGGATTGCGACGCCAAGCGCCCAGGCAGCTTTTAACTCAGCAATGAATTCTGATATTCCGGTAATCTACACGGCTGTAACAGATCCGGCGGAGGCGAAGCTTGTGGACGATGAGGGGAACCCGGTAGGAGAAATCACAGGAACGAGTGATGAGCTTCCGATCAAGGAGCAGTTGGAGATGATCCGTGAAATTCTTCCGGACGCAAAGAAGGTCGGCATCCTCTACACGACGAGCGAGGCAAATTCCGTATCTGCGCTTTCAACATACAAGAAGCTTGCAGGTGATTACGATCTGGAAATCGTAGAAAAAGGTGTGACGCAGACAGCAGATATCTCTCTTGCTGCAGAAGAGTTGTTAGGCGAGGTAGACTGTCTGACAAACCTGACGGACAATACCGTAGTCAATTCTTTGGCAACGATCCTTGACAAGGCAAATGCGCAGAAGATTCCGGTATTCGGAAGCGAGATTGAGCAGGTGAAGCTTGGATGTCTGGCAGCGGAGGGTCTAGACTATATTAAACTTGGTAAGCAGACAGGAAAGATGGCAGCACAGGTATTAAAGGGCGAGAAGAAAGCTTCTGAGATAAAATACGAGACCATCTCAGAGCCGGGGCTCTATGTGAATACAAAAGCGGCGGAGAATCTTGGAATCACCATTGATGAATCACTGGTAAGTCAGGCTGTAGAAAGCTTTGATGAGATTTCCGCATCATAAAGGAATAACGGGAGGCAGACAAATGAACCTTATAGTAACAACAGTAGAGCAGGGATTGATTTACGGAATCCTGGCGCTGGGAGTGTATATCACATACAAGATTCTGGATTTTCCGGATTTGACGGTGGATGGCAGCTTTCCGCTGGGAGCGGCTGTGACGGCGGCTCTGATTGTCAGGGGAGTCAATCCATACCTGACACTTTTGATTTCCTTTGGGGCAGGTGTGCTTGCAGGGGTCTGCACGGGGCTGATCCATGTGAAATGCAAGGTAAGGGATCTGCTTTCCGGGATTATTATGATGACAGCACTTTGGACGATCAATCTCCGGATTGCCGGGACAGCGAATGTTCCGATCTTTGGGGAGGAGAGTATTTTTGACAATGACAATATGAACGGGATCTTTCATGGAACACTAGCCTCCTACAAAGTCTGTGTGATCGTCCTTGTGATCGCAGTGATTGCCAAGATAGTTTTAGATCTGTATCTGAAGACCAAGTCCGGCTTTCTTCTACGGGCAGTAGGAGACAATGAACATCTGGTGACGTCTCTTGCAAAAGATCAGGGGAATATAAAGATTCTCGGTCTTGCCATTGCAAATGGGCTGGTAGCACTGGCAGGATGTATCTTCTGCCAGGAACAGAGAGTCTTTGAGATCTCCAGTGGTACAGGAGCGATTGTCATCGGGCTTGCAAGTGTCATCATCGGAACGAGTCTGTTTAAGGGACTGACCTTTATGAAAGCGACAACGGCGGTTCTGATCGGTGCCATTATTTATAAAGCCTGCGTTGCGGCAGCATTGAAATTCTTCGAGCCACAGGACATGAAGCTGATTACGGCGGTATTGTTCCTGGTCATACTGATTGTTGGAATGGAAAGAAAGAAGAAGGTAAAGGGAAATGCTTGAATTAAGAGGAATTACAAAATATTATAATCCGGGCACGGTAAATGAGATGTGCCTGTTTCAGGATTTCAACCTGACCGTCCGGAAAGGCGAGTTCGTCTCTGTCGTAGGCAGCAATGGATCCGGCAAAACGTCCATGCTGAATATTCTCTGTGGGAGTATCCCGGTGGATTCGGGCAGGATTTTGATGGATGGGGAAGATATCACCAGAATGAAGGAATATATGAGAAACCGCAGGATCGGACGGGTGTATCAGAATACTGCCCTTGGCACCTGCCCATCCATGACGATCCTGGAAAATATGTCCCTGGCGGACAACAAAGGGAAATTCTATGGACTTGGCCGTGGGATTCATAAAGGAAGAAAGGAGCATTATCGCGAGTTGCTGCGTCAGTTAAATCTTGGATTGGAAGATAAGATGGATGTAAAAGTCGGCACTTTGTCCGGCGGACAGCGGCAGGCTATAGCGCTTTTGATGTCCACCATGACGCCGATCGATTTCCTGATTCTCGATGAACATACGGCGGCTCTGGATCCGAAGACAGCCGAGATCATTATGGAGCTGACGGACCGTATTGTAAAGGAAAAGAGGCTCACCACTATTATGGTGACACACAATCTGCGCTATGCGGTCGAGTACGGCAACCGGATGTTGATGATGCATCAGGGGAAATGTATTCTTGACCGGGCAGGTAAGGAAAAGGAAGAGACGACCGTGGATATGATTCTGAATCTTTTCAATGAAATCAGTATTGAGTGTGGAAATTAATGGAATATGTTTTATGAAAAAGGGAAGCGTGAGTGTGCGCTTCCTTTTTCTATGGAATATCATTTGACTTTCCTCGGACGGAATAGTATGATGAAATTAATGAAAAACTTGTAGAAAAAGGCAGAAGAAGGAGAACGATGATGAAGAGAATCGCAAGATTTCAGAAAGTAAGTAAAGAGCAGTTCCTGGAAGGGACAGAAGGGATTTTGATAAGTCGGGATGCTGAAAAGGCGTATGAAGAGCTGATGCTGCCAAAGCGCGCGACCAAAGGCTCTGCAGGGTATGACTTTTTCACTCCATATCCGATCACCATCGCACCAGGAGAGACAGTGAAGATCCCGACCGGGATCCGTGTCTGGATGGAAGAGGAGTGGGTGCTCAAGTGTTATCCGAGAAGTGGTCTTGGATTTAAGTACCGGCTTCAGCTCAATAATACCGTGGGGATCATTGACAGCGATTATTATTACTCGGACAACGAAGGACATATTTTTGCTAAATTGACAAATGATACAAATGAAGGGAAGACGATCAGTTTGAAAGCGGGAGAGGGCTTTATGCAGGGGATTTTTGTAGAATATGGCATTACCCTCGATGATGATGCGAAAGGCATCAGAAACGGAGGTTTTGGAAGTACTACGATATAAGAAAAAGGAGGATGTGTAATGAATCTGGTACAGGAAGTCATGGATTATATCAGTGGATATGATCCGGAAGTGGGGAAAGGACTGGAACTGGAACTGGCACGCCAGAGAAGGAATCTGGAGCTGATCGCGTCGGAGAATATTGTAAGTCCGGCAGTGATGCTTGCTATGGGGACTGTGCCGACTAACAAGTATGCGGAAGGATATCCTGGCAGACGCTATTATGGCGGATGCGAATATGTGGACGAGCTGGAAATACTTGCTATCGAGCGGGCGAAAAAGTTGTTCGGCGCGGAGCACGCTTGTGTACAGCCGCACTCGGGAGCCCAGGCGAATATGGCGGTTTACCAGGCGTTGATTCAGCCTGGGGATGTTGTGATGGGTATGAATCTCAATCATGGAGGACACCTTACCCATGGTTCGCCGGTCAATCAGTCCGGAAAACTATATCATTTTGTACCATATAATGTCAATGAGAATGGATTTCTTGATTATGACGAGATCCGGGCGATTGCGAGGGAATGTAAGCCGAAACTGATCGTGGCAGGGGCTTCCGCTTATCCGCGTGAGATCCGTTTTGATCTGTTTGCCGATATTGCGAAGGAGGTCGGCGCTTATTTGTTTGTAGATATGGCTCATATTGCGGGACTGGTAGCCGCAGGGCTCCATCAGAGTCCGGTGCCATATGCGGATGTGGTATCAACCACCACCCATAAGACCCTGCGTGGACCAAGGGGCGGTTTGATTCTCTGTAAAGAAATGTACGCAAAGCAGATTGACAAGGCAGTCTTTCCGGGTACCCAGGGAGGACCGCTGGAGCATGTGATTGCTGCGAAAGCAGTTTGTTTCGGGGAGGCATTGAAGCCGGAATTCAGAACGTATCAGGAGCAGATCGTAAAGAATTCCAAAGCGCTTGCAGATGCTATGCTTGCAGAGGGCTTTGATCTGGTAAGCGGCGGAACGGACAATCATCTGATTCTGGTGGATTTAAGGAAACAGAACATTACCGGAAAAGAGATGCAGAGCCGGCTGGATGAAGTCTATATCACAGTGAATAAAAACGGAATTCCGAACGATCCACAAAAACCGGGAATTACAAGCGGTATTCGAATCGGAACGCCGGCGGTAACGACACGGGGATTAAGGGAAACGGAGATGAAGGAAATTGCAAGATTGATCCGGCTTGCGGCAGAAGATTTTGAGAATCGGGCAGATGAGATACGAAGAAGTGTGACGGAGATCTGCGGCAGATATCCGATTTATCAGTAGAAGAGAAATGAATCACCGGAAGTGCCAGAAGGCACATTCCGGGATTGTAAACGGTCGCCAAGGTCTCGGGCAAGCCCGGACTTTGGACCGTTGCCAGTACAAAAAAGCGGGCAGCGTATCCCATCGGGGATCTGCCCGCAATTAGTTCTTATCTGTGATTTCCCATACAGAAAGTGGCTATTACGCCCGGACCGGTATGAGTTCCGATGACAGTTCCGATATCGTTAATCAGAATGTTGTCAATCCCGTATTTTTCACGGATGAGTCCGGCGACATACTGTGCGTCCTCCTCGCAGTCCCCGTGAGTAATCATGACAATCTCATTGTCCCAGCCTTTCATCTGTTCTTCCATGACATCCACGATCCTGTTGAGGGATTTTTTTCGTCCACGCTCTTTTCCAATGACACTGAGCTTTCCTTCATTGTCCACGTGGATCATCGGCTTGATCTTTACCATTGTGCCGAGGATCGCAGTGGCTTTGGAAATCCGACCGCCACGGTGCAGGTGGTTCAAGTCGTCAACCGTGACATTGTGGCAAACATGAAGTTTATTCTTCTCCGCCCATGTTACGATCTCGTCATAGCTCTTTCCCTCTTTCTGAAGCTTTAAGACATAGTAGAGAAGAAGTCCCTCGCCCAGACAAGCACAGAGAGAATCGATAACGGTGATCCGTGCGTCCGGGTATTCTTCCGAAAGCTGCTGTGCGGCGATCTGTTCGCTTCCGCAGCTTCCGCTCAGTCCAGAAGAAAACCCGATGTGGATGATGTCTTTCCCTTCTTTAATAATAGATTCAAATAGTTCTCTTGCCTGTCCAGGAGTAACCTGGGAAGTCGTCGGCAGAGATCCGTTTCGGATCCGGTCGAAAAATTCTTTCTTTGACAGACCCTCCATATCCGGATAGGTCTCACCGTCAATCGTATATGCTAATCTAAGCGTCGGAACCCTGTGTTCTTCCAGCCATTCTTTCGGAAGATCCACGGTACTGTCCGTAGTAATGACAAAGTCTCTCATTGCTGTAACCTCCTCGCCCTGTTTTTTCTTATCATACCATTTTTTATGGCAGGACGCAAAAGATTTATACTGGAAGAGAGAATGAATTTTTATATTAATTTTTGCTGATTTTCAGATAGCTTTCTCCGGAAACCGTGCGGTTAAAACAGATGGAGCAGACGGTAATGATGCAACCTGCCGCAAAACCAACCCAGTCAAAGAGGGCAGTGAGGGTAAGAAGCAGCAGACGCATGAATTTCAGTGCATAGCCCAGCTCAAAGTTTGGCTGAGTATAGTTTGCCACAGCCACGAACGCCATGTAGAGCATGACCTCGGAATTAAACCAACCGGATTTGACGGAAAATTCTCCCATGACAATACCGGCGATCACACTTAAAGGAGTACTGAGCATACTTGGAGTGTTTAAGGCGGCAAGCCGGAGACCGTCGATGGCAAGCTCCAGAAGAAGAAGCTGAAAATACAAGGGAATATTGACCGTATCTCTCACAAGAACGAATTCGAAAATATCGGGAATCCATTTCGGATTCTGCATAAAGAGCAGAAACAGAGGCGTGAGGAAAATGGTCATAATAGTAATAAGGCTTCTGGAGAGCTTTAGGTAGATCCCGGTCAGAGTCGGGAAATAGTAGTCATTTGCCTCCTCGATCATGTCAAAGATGGAGGTGGGAAGAATCATGGCTGAAGGTGAGGTGTCTACCATCAGCACGATTTTTCCTTCCAACAAACAGGCTGTGGCTGTGTCCGGGCGCTCCGTGTATTTGAATTTGGGGAAAGGATTGTACCATTTCCGCTTAAATAAAAGTTCGGCCAGACTTTGCTGGTTCATCTTCAGATCCTCGTCCTGCATCTCCTCAATCTTACGGGTTAGAAGAGCCAAAAGATCCGTGTTTACGCGGTCGGACATATAACAGAGCACCACGTCTGTCCGGGAAGATTTCCCGATTTCCATCATTTTCATAGTCAGGTGCGGATCCCGGATCCTACGCCGGATGAGGGCAGTGTTGAAAACGATGGTCTCCACAAACCCATCTCTGGATCCACGCAGCGACTTGTCCTGCTCCGGCTCTCCGACGTTTCGGGCCGGATACGTCCGGCTGTCAATGATAATGCAGGCATCGTACCCTTCTACAAAAAGGCAGGCTGCACCGGAGAGCAGATTTTTAATGACTTTGTCATATTCGGAAAATGTATCAATCTCCACATAAGAGACAAAGGATCTGGAAAATTCTGTGGCCGTGTCGGGCATCTGATCCTCGGTAATCTTGAAAAATGTGTCCATCAGCTTGGACATTACCTCGTCTTTCATAAATCCATCTATAAAAAAGAAGCAGCTTTCCCGTCCTCCGATGACAATGTCTCTCTCTACAATGTCATAGCTTTCCTGTACGGGGAGCAGCTCGTTCATGTAAGCAATATTTTCCTGTACGATTCTGGAAACCTTCATATTTTTCCTCCCGTGATCTGATATTTGATATAGAAAAGTCTTTCCGGCTTTCCAGAATTTATACCAGTAGGAGCAGAATCAATGTAAGAAAATAAAAAGGTGGAAAAAGGTAAAAAATCCATTGACAGTCTGTGACAAATATGCTAATATACAACTTGTGTGAAAAGAAAGCAGAGTATCCACTCTCACCGCAGCACGATTGAGTGACTGATGGTTTGATATTGAATTACAGCCGAATCTTATGTATTTTTACATTAGAGGAGAGGATTTGTAAAGAGAGATCATGTGGATAGTCTGTACTATCCATTTTTTTATGGCAAGGAATGAGTATTAAAACATGGAGGTGTACTACAATTAGCGATTTAATGATTAACGAACAGATCCGCGACAGAGAAGTGCGGCTGATCGGACAGGATGGAGAACAATTAGGAATTATGTCTGCAAGAGAAGCGCAGAAGATTGCGCTGGAAGCCGAGCTTGATCTCGTGAAGATTGCTCCTACAGCAAAGCCGCCGGTATGCAAGATTATCGATTACGGTAAATACAAATATGAGCAGACAAGGAAAGAAAAAGAGGCAAAGAAAAAGCAGAAGACTGTAGATGTAAAGGAAGTTCGATTATCTCCAAATATTGATACGAATGACTTGAACACGAAAGTAAACAACGCAAAGAAGTTTATCCAGAAAGGAAACAAAGTGAAGGTGACGCTTCGTTTCCGTGGACGTGAGATGGCCCACGTTCAGCAAAGTAAACATATTCTGGATGATTTTGCAGAGCATCTCAAGGACATTGCGGTAGTAGAAAAGCCGGCCAAGATGGAAGGCAGAAGCATGAGCATGGTTTTAACTGAAAGACGTTAAAAATAAATTTTACAATATTAAGGAGGATTATCATTATGCCAAAAATTAAAACAAATAGAGCGGCTGCAAAGCGCTTTAAAAAAACAGCAACAGGACAATTAAAGAGAAATAAAGCTTACAAGAGCCATATCTTAACGAAGAAGTCTACTAAGAGAAAAAGAAATCTTAGAAAGGCTATCATTACTGATTCTACAAATGTAAAGAACATGAAGAAAGTATTACCATACTTATAAGAGTTGGAAGAATAGAAGGAGGAGTAAGACATGGCAAGAATTAAAGGCGGAATGAACGCAAAGAAGAAACATAATAGAGTATTAAAGCTGGCAAAGGGTTACAGAGGAGCACGTTCCAAACAGTACAGAGTGGCAAAACAGTCTGTGATGAGAGCGCTCGCAAGTTCCTATGCAGGACGTAAGCAGAAGAAACGTCAGATGCGTCAGCTCTGGATCGCACGTATCAATGCAGCGGCAAGAATGAATGGATTATCCTACAGCAAACTGATGCACGGCTTAAAGGTTGCAGGTGTTGAGATCAACAGAAAGATCCTTGCTGATATGGCAATCAACGATGCGGCAGGCTTCACGGCACTTGCAGAGCTTGCAAAGGGAAACCAGGCTTAATTATATAGAAGATATGGAAAACAGGGGCATGGCCTCTGTTTTTTCTTTCCTGTTTTACAAACATAGGATTCCTGAGATATGAAGATATATCCTCTGAAGCAGGGAAAAGAGCAGTATGAAAATATACCACGATGTATGAGTAAACGAGTGTCTTCTGATCACATGGCTGAATAATAAAGGAAATTTATGGAATGATAAGAATATATCATTTTTCTTTATGGGTAAATTGTGCTATTCTGACTACAGAAAAGCTGACTATAGAAAAAGAAAGAGGAGGAAGAAGGATGTATGATATTTGTATCATCGGGGCAGGTCCGGCAGGAATCAGCAGCGCTATCTATGCTGTAAGCAGAGGGTTAAAGACGATTGTTCTGGAGCAAAAGGCAGTAGGAGGACTGCTTGGGGGCGTGTCTACCGTCACGCATTACGCAGGGATCATCGAGGAGGAGACAGGAGAGACCTTTGCAGCTAGATTGAAAGCACAGGCTGAGGGGGCAGGTGTAGAGATTGTGATGGAACAGGTGAAGAAAGCAAAGCTTACAGGTCAGGTTAAGATCATCGAGACGGATCAGGGCAGCTATGAAGCGAAAGCAGTGATTATTGCGGCAGGAACAAGGCCAAGAAGGCTGGGAATTGAGGGTGAAGAGGAGTTTCAAGGCCGGGGAACCGGGATGAATCCGGCGAAAGATGGTGCTCGTTATGTGGGCAAGGACATCTTTGTGGTCGGAGGAGCGGATGGTGCGGTCAAGGAAGCTCTTTACCTGGCAAAAATCGCAAAAAAAGTTACTATCATTCATTTCGAAGACACCCTGGGGGCGATTCCGGAATTTACAAATAAAGTAAGGCAGACAGGGAATATGGAAGTACGCCTTCACAGCCGCCTTATCAAAATCAATGGAAAAGAGGAAGCGGATCAGATTGTGATACGAGATGAGCATACAGGGGCGCTGGAAACGATTCAAGCACCAGGATGCGCCATTTTTATCTATGCCGGATCCACTCCGAATACAGAAGACTACCCGGAACTTGAGACGAAAGACGGATATATTGTCACAAATGAAAAGCAGGAGACGAATCTTGCAGGCGTCTATGCGGCTGGGGACATCTGTGTCAAACAGGTAAGGCAGGCGGCCACGGCTGTGGCAGACGGAGCGGTAGCAGCCATCCATGCGGCAGCATATATAAAAGCTCAGAGATAGGGAAAAAATAAGGTTGAAATGAAGTGGGGGAAAAAATAGGGTGCCGCAATTTTATCAGTTTAGATAATTTTGCAACACCCTATTTAAAATGCGGAAGATGGGACTTGAACCCTTGACAGATCGTCTTAAAACGCCGTAATAGCAACTTATTTGAAAATCAGGGGACAGTCAGGGGACATATAAAAAAGGGACAGAAAAAGGGACAGTTACGAGCATAAGAAAGGAGGAAATCTTGAACATATGACACTCAAAAAATATAAAAATCTATATCACTAAACTGCCGGAGTTTGTATGAGTTCGATTCTCATTAGTGAATTTCTATCTGCTTTGCAAACAACAAATTTATGCCAGAATGTTTTTAATGTGCTATAATTATGACACTAATAATAGTTCTAAGGAGAGAGTTATGAACTGTTCTGATTGGATAAGTATAATATGTGCAGGTGTTTCTCTTGTCGTAACAATTATCATTGCATGTCTGCAATTTTGGCAGAGTAGCCGTATAAATAAATTTGAACGGCGACAAGATGAACGGGATGAACAACGTCATGCTGAGAGTGTAAAAGCGCAAGCTGTTTCGTTTATTTCAAAGCATTATTCAAATAGAGGATTGATACCTTTATGTGCGATTGCAGCAATGCACAACGATTTATTTTATTATTCACGGGAAATGTATCGAGAGTTTTGCTGTATGACATTAGAAGTACAAAATCGTATCCTGGAGTATTGTGAACTTGATTTACGTGTCAAAGAAGTCGATGGACTTTTTGAAAAATGTATTAAAGAGATGGAAAAAGTATTTCACGCGTTTTTTCCAAATGACGATTCTCCGTTCTATGAAGGAGCAAAATATGTATTGCGAAGTTTAGAGGAATATGGTAATCAAGAAATTCCGATCTTATATATTAAATATCGCCCTTCTTATAAGGACCCAAACATGGTAGCTGGTAAAATCGTTTCTTCTGGATTTGACGGGACTTCTCCGTACCATATGTGTATAGATGATACTTTACAACGTGCAAAAGGTGGCAATCATTCAAAGAAAACATTCAAAAAGATGGAAGATATCTATGAAGTTTCTGGATCATTTGGAATTGAAGCATGTCAGTTCTTAACCACTTTGGCTCAGTATCTTGCAATGTATGGAAATAAAAACTCAGATTCCAAAAAAGATTATGGTCATCCAGAAGATTCCAATAATATGAATACGATGGAGGATTTGTTCTTATTATCAGTATTCCACATGTATACGGAGTTAGTCTTAAATGGAACAGAATAATTGTTGCTTTTCAAAACAAAGTGCGAAATCCGATAGGTTTGAAACAAACATAAATGCAATTGATTGGCATTTAATCAGTCCAGAAGGGAAACATTATCATTGTGATTCTCTACACCATTGGCTCCGGGAAAACTGTCGTGAATTATTTGGGGTAGAGCCAGATTCTAAGGAATTTATTAATATCCGATCAGGATTGTCCAATGCGAAAAGAGCAATGTTGGGTGGAAGCTATATGACAACCACTTATAAAGATTGGAGAGTCATCCCTACAGAAGATGATAAAAAAAAGATTATAAACATTGACCACCACGAAAAATAAGAGTATGCTTAATAAGACCGAAATGGTTAAGAAATGACACAAAGAAAGAGGGTATTGCTTTTATAGCTATGCCTTTTTCGTAAAAGAAGGGAATGGGAGTATCCCAAAGTGGATCTGTTGACAAACTAAAGAGAAATGGCTTTCTGTATGGTATACTTATTATATCAGTTGCAGGAGGTCATTTTTTATGATGGGAAAGCAAAGCGGACAAATCCAGATGGTAATCCTTGACATAGATTCTATGATTCCAGAAGATCATCTTCTGAGACGGATTAAAAACTGCGTAAATTTTGATTTTATATACGAAAAGGCAGCCCCCTATTATTCCCCTGTTGGCAGAAAATCCATCGATCCCGTTGTTCTGATAAAAATGCTGCTGATTGGTTATCTTTATGGGATTAAATCAGAGCGGAGACTTGAAGAGGAAGTATCTCTTAACCTTGCTTACCGCTGGTTTTGTGGAATTGATCTTATGCATAGAGTACCGGATCACTCAACTTTTAGCCAGAATAGAAAAAGACGTTTTCAGGAGGCCAGCATATTCCGGGAAATTTTTAATGAGATCGTACTGAAGTGTATAGAGCTTGGGATCGTATCGGGAGAAACGGGTGTTGCTGATGGTTCATTCCTTCCGTCCAATGTGTCCTGGGACAGCCGCTATGAGGCAGTTGAGACGGTCCAACGTTCCACTGTAAAATATATGGAAGAATTGGAAGCAGAGCTTTCATTCATGCCTGGTTATAAAGAGCCGGAGAATGTAAAAAAAGAGAAAGAATCTTTAAAAAGCCGGACAGATCCAGAGTGTGGTTATATCCACCAGGCTCGTAAAAAGGGGCTGGGTTATCTGACGGAGATGACA
>OBXV01000316.1_pt1 | contig 31517 bp, 21 predicted proteins | sample 1495451 | NCBI WGS metagenome assembly OBXV01 (sample SAMEA2580178, study PRJEB22360) | human gut metagenome | biome: human gut; feature: human-associated habitat; material: faeces | place: Denmark | collected 2008/2010 | reverse complement strand
GTTATCCAAGCCCCCCGCCCCCACCAAACGAGCAAGCCCCCTGCCATACACAGGCAAAGTACTCCTGCTAACTTTTTACTAATCCATTTTCTCATTTTACTCTTTATCCTTTCTATTTTTAGAATAACTGAGATCTATTATATCTCACACTCTCCTAATTCGTCTAGTGTAGATTGTGTTATCTTATCGTTTCCTAATTATAACCTTCCTTTGAAGTTTCATTCTCTTCCCGGAAAATCAAACTGTCGATATCTTCTATTACTTGTTCTACCGCTAGTAACAATTCCTTCTTCGTTCCACCTTTCCAAGTATAGACAAAAGAGGCATCTGGCATTTGAAACTTCATTTTATTTCGATATTGTTCTCGTTTTAAAAGTGGATCAATCTCTTCTACTTTTACTCTTGCATTCTTATTCATTCCAAATATAATACGATTTCCTTTTTGTTCGATCTGAATTAAAAATGCATGATGGGCTTTTGCTTTTAATAACGCCACTTTCAACAAGTTCATAACAGCCATTGGAGGTTCTCCATAACGATCTAAAAGTTCATCCGACATATCAGAATACTCTTCCTCTGTTTCAATACTCGCAATTCGTTTATAAAGCTCTAATTTTTGCATTTCATTTTTTACATAGGTGGCAGGAATAAAAGCATCGAGCATAAGATCAATCGTCGTTTCAAACTCTTCAATCTCGTCCTTTTCTCCCTTTAACTGTTTTACCGCATCATTTAACATCTTACAATAAAGGTCATAACCGATGGCTTCCATATGCCCTGATTGTTCCGCCCCTAATAAATTTCCTGCTCCGCGAATTTCTAAATCCCTCATAGCGATTTTAAATCCAGATCCAAGATCGGTAAATTCTCGAATAGCTTGCAGACGTTTTTCTGCGGTTTCTTTTAACATCGTATCCCGCCGATACATTAAGAATGCATAAGCACTGCGATTGGAGCGTCCAACCCTTCCCCTTAACTGATAAAGTTGAGAAAGTCCAAGATAGTTGGCATCATGGATAATCATCGTATTAACATTAGAAATATCAAGACCAGTCTCGATAATGGTTGTGGAAACAAGCACATCTAATTCGTGATTAATAAACTGGTACATGATTTTTTCTAACTGTCGCTCGCTCATTTGTCCATGGGCAAATCCTACATTTGCCTCTGGTACTAGGGTAGCAATATGTTCCGTAATCTCGTCGATGTTATTGACTCGATTATACACATAATAAACCTGTCCATCCCTTGCCATTTCTCTTCGAATCGCTTCTTTAATCATTTCTTCGTTGTACTCTAATACATAAGTTTGAATGGCCCTTCGATCAACTGGTGGTTCTTCTAACACACTCATATCACGGATTCCAATCATGCTCATATGAAGCGTTCTTGGAATCGGAGTGGCACTAAGAGCTAATACATCCACATTCTTTTTTAACTGTTTAATCTTCTCCTTATCGGATACACCAAATCTTTGCTCTTCATCAATAATTAAAAGCCCAAGATCCCGATAATTCATATCTTTTGATAGCACGCGATGAGTACCAATGACAATATCGACCATCCCATTCTTTAGTCCTTCAATGGTTCTTCGTTGCTCCGCTGGTGTCCGAAATCTTGACATCATGTGAATGGTAATTGGGAAGTTTTTCATACGCTCTACAAAGGAATTATAATGCTGTTGTGCTAAAATAGTAGTAGGAACTAAAAATACTACCTGTTTCCCATCTGCAACCGCTTTAAACGCTGCACGAATAGCTACCTCAGTCTTTCCATACCCAACATCTCCACAGATCAAACGATCCATAATTTTTTTGCTTTCCATATCCGCCTTTGTAGCAGCGATGGCGTCTAACTGATCTTGTGTTTCCTCATATGGAAAAAGTTCTTCAAATTCTTGTTGCCATACCGTGTCTTTCGAAAATGCATATCCTTCTTTTGACTGACGTATGGCATAGAGTTCCACTAATTCTTTTGCAATATTTTTAATTTCTCCGCGAACACGACTCTTTGTCTTCTCCCATTCGCTTCCCCCTAATTTATTGAGCTTTGGCTTTCGAGCAGAAGAAGAGGCATATTTTTGTATCAGATCTAATTGAGAAGCTAAAATAAATAATTTACTTCCCCCTTTATATTCAATACAAATATAATCTTTTGTGATCTTATCCACTTCGATTTTTTCAATCCCTTTATAAATACCTAATCCATGCTTTTCATGTACAACATAATCCCCGATAGCAATATCCGCAAAACTATTGATCTTTGCACCTGTATATTTGTTCTTTTTCTTAGCACTTCTTTTTTTCTTATCTTTTGCTGTAAAAATATCACTTTCTGAAATAATAGCAAATTTTAATAGGGGATATTCAAACCCATGACTTAACCTTCCTTGCGTAATAATAATCTCCCCTTTTGATACAAATCCTTCTAATTTTTCTTGATAAGTCACAGAAATTTCATTCTCTCGAATATCCTCGGATAATCGCTTAGCTCTTGTTGAAGAAGGGGATAAGATTAGCACCTGATATCCCTTTTGACGATACATTTTTAAATCTTTTATTAGTTGCTCAAAACTATTGTTATAAGGATTGACTGACTTCACTTCCATGTGAAAACTGCTCTTTGGAGAAAAAAATGGAAATCTCTGAATCAGCATACTCAATAATACACAAGGTCGGTTGGCCGCTTTTGCAAGCACTTCTTCATAGGAAAAGAGCACTTTTGCCTGAGAAGGAAGAATGTATCCTCCTTCTAATCGACTCATCATGCTCTCCCGAAATTCTAATTCATAGGCACTTGCTCGTTCTACCATTCTCGCTGGCTCGTCTAAGAAAAAGATCGCTTCTCCTTCTTCAAAATAATCAATAAAAGAAACGGTCTCTTCATAAAAGAAGGGAAGGTAACTATCGATTCCAATGACGGAATGTAATTCCTCGATCTCTTCTTTTACTTCTTTTATCATCTTATTAAGACGGCTATATGCTTCCTGCTTTTTCTCTTTTTTTAGTTTTAACTTTATGCTGTCAAACTCCTGCTCCATACGAAGAAAGCCTTCTTCTAACCGCTGTTTTGTCAATACATATTCATTTGCAGGATATAACTGGATTTGCTCTATATTTTCAATAGAGCGTTGGCTAGAAGCATCAAAGCTTCGAATAGAATCCACTTCTTCTCCCCAAAGCTCAATTCGATAAGGAGTTTCTTCTGTCAGTGGAAAAATATCTAAAATTCCCCCTCGAACAGCAAACTGTCCATGGTTATCCACCATTCCTACCCGTTCATATCCTAGTTCGACGAGCTGTTGCTTCATCTTCTCCATATCAAAGACATCGCCCACCCGTACGGTAATAATATGATCTCTTAACTGATGAATCCCTGTTAATCGATCCATAAGCCCATCAATTGTCATAACGATAACGGCTGGTTCTTTTTTCGCAATTTTTTTCAAGATTTCCATACGCTGTTTTACGATGTTATTGCTATGGATATCCGCACTATAAAATAAAACGTCTTTTGCAGGGTATAAATATACTTCCCGATCAAAAAATCGATAGTCCTCATAAATTTCTTTCGCCTTTGTTTCATTATGGGTAACAATAATGCGATAAGGATAGTCTGTTCCAATGGTGTGGATCAAATGACATTTTTGTGTATCAATACACCCAGTAACTACCATAGGCGTTTTTTCCTCTTTCAAACTTGCCATCATCTCTTGACAGATCTCTCCTGTATAAAGCATTGTTTGCATCAAGTCCATCTCATTCCCTCCATTCTTTTCCAGACTTATCCCATTTTAACTATTTCTGTTTTCCATTATACGCGTTCATAGCTTTATCTATACCATCTTTTAACATCATAAAGACTGCTTCACAAGCGCGATCTGTAGAATCTTCCACCTCTTGCATCTGGGCTTTTGGGAATCGACCTAATACATGATCTGCTAGATCCTGTCCAGCCATTTTTTCTCCCACCCCAATCTTTACTCTTGGAAATTCATTGGTTCCCAAATGTTGAATAATGCTTTTGATTCCATTATGCCCCCCAGCACTTCCTTTTTTACGAATACGAAGTTGTCCAACATCTAAACTAATATCATCAAATACAATAATAATATCTTCTGGAGCAATATTATAATAATCGGAGATGGCTCGAATACTTTCTCCGCTTAAATTCATGTAAGTCTGTGGCTTTGCAAGAATGACTTTTTCACTTCCCATCATCCCTTTTCCTAAAATAGCCTTTTGTTTTTTATCAAAATCCATTGGAATTAAAAAAGCATCTGCAATTTTATCAATTGCCATAAAGCCAATATTATGTCTTGTAAGTTCATATTGTGAGCCTGGATTTCCTAAACCTGCGATTAATTTCATTTTCTTTTACTTCCTCTTTTCTTTTTTAATACAATAAATCCTATTCGTCTTTTACTATACGGTATTTAAGGTTTTGGTGCAAGGTCGTTTTCTTTGTCTTTAAACTGTTTCTCACGTTTAATTTCTCCCCACTTATTTTTCTTCTTACGATATCCAATAAAAGCGGTAATTCGAATAAAAGTCAACAAAAAGCGGAACGTAACCCCCTCTAATAAACACATAATAATCGCCTTTATTGCATCTCCAAAAGAAATCTCTAAACTTTGGGTATAGATTCTTAAGAAGAATGCCGTAATCGTCATAACCGCACTATATAAAGCATATAGAAGGAAAAATAAAATCATAAAGGGAACATTAATGAGTCCTAACATTCCTGATAGGATAACCGTAATCACACCAAACAACTCAATGAAGGCAGAGAATAACTCATAGAGCCAATAATAGGGATAAGATAAAAACCCTAAGAAACCAAATCGAGGATTGAGACCAATTTGTCGGTACTTCATCATACTTTGGAACAGCCCTAAATGCCATCTCCTCCTCTGTTTTGACAGATCTCCAATAGTAAACGGGGCTTGACTCCAGCAAATAGCATTTGGGGCATACCGAATCGAATACTTAATTTTATTATTTCTACAAAATACATGAAGTTTTACAATTAACTCCATATCCTCCCCTAATGTATTGGTGTCATAGCCCCCAACAGCAACGACCATATCTTTCTTAAATAAACCAAATGCTCCTGATATAATCAAATTTCCGTTGAAACTGTCAAGGAATATCCTCGATGCCAAAAAGGAACGTTCATATTCCATAATTTGCATACACTGTACAATATTCCATGGCAACTTAAACTTTTTCACAACACCATTTTCGAATACGGCACATTGGGAAATTCGGATTAATCCACCAACAGCAATTACTGATTGATCCTCCATCAGCGGTTGTACGATTTTTTCTAAAGAATCTTTTTGTAAAAAGGAATCAGCATCCATACAGACAAAATACGGAAATTCTGATGCGTTAATCCCCATATTGATGGCATCCCCTTTTCCACCATTTTCTTTTTTAATCAATGTGATCTTTACCTTTTCACTTTCACATTCCCAAATCTCTACCACTTTCTTACAAGGGATCGTGAGTCGTATGGGGCGATCCACACGGTGCATTTGAAATGCATCTACCATAACCTTTGTCGTCTCATCTTTTGAACCATCATCTACAACGATAATTTCATATAAGCGATATTCCAAATTCAATAAAGAACGGACGGTATCCACAACCGTAACCTCTTCATTATAAGCAGGAACTACAATGGAAACGGGAAAATAATACTGATGTTTTAATTCATTTTTAAGAAGATACATTCTCCTTCTTTTGTAAAGATAAGTCCCTCCCCCAATAACAGACGCAAATAAAAATGTGGCATATCCCATCAAATAGAGAAGAAAAAAAGTTCCAACTCCCTCTAGAATCCTCTCTATCAAAAGATTCATACTCATTTCCCCCTTTCTTCTTTCTCTAAATAGTACATCAATATTTCTTTTGCATATCGATCTCCACCATCCAAAACATCTTGCAACTCTTCCCGATTTAATCCAAGTGCCATAAGTGACATGGCAGCATTTTTTCGAATATACCAATTCCGATTAGAAAGAGATTGTTTTAATAAAGAGATTGTCTCCTTAGATGGATAATTGGATAGGGCACTCATACTCACCGCACAGATCTGCCAGTCAGTTTTATCCATACTTTTTGCATACGCTTTTAAAACGGAATCCATTGGCTCAAAATAATGGGTTCCAAAGTAACGAATCATAGCAATCTTTTCTTCTAACGAACTCTTATCTTCCATTAATTCTTCATAAAACTCTTGTTTAAAATTAGGAGAGACCATTCGAATATACTGAATGACTCCAAGCCGTAATTCCACTGGAAATCTCTGCTTCTCTTTCATCAGCAATCTGGCTAGTTTTTCTTTATCTCCTTGAAACGTAAGAAGACCATCCGAAATCAACTTATTATGATGAAATAATTCCCCTTTACTAACGGTTAAATACCCCTTTAATACCGCTCTTTCATTTCCTGAGGCATAAAGAGCACATAACACATTTTCTCGACAATAGACCGTTCCTTCTGGAAGATAAGAAATTAAAATTTCTAATAAATTCTCCATTCCTTTAATGGAACCAACTTGATATTCTGCCATTAACTTGGCATAGTATCCTTGTTCGATAGAATCTCTCTTTTTATAAAACAACGCTAATGAAATAAAGATTTCCTTTTGCTGTTCTAAATAAATTTTTAACTCCTCTTCTCTTCCAGCAAAAAACTCCTTTAAAGCCTGTTCATATGCCATAAGCCATGAAAGAGACTTAAGCCGTCTTATCCAATAGTGGGTACGTCTTTTTTGTCCGTCTTTTTGTTGTTCAAAAAGCGCCATCTGTTTTTCTATCTCTTTTTTTACTTTCTTTTTATAGGATTCAATAAAAACTCCTTTTCTTTTATTTTCCAAAATATACAGTACATTAAACAAAACCAAACATAAACTAAGCACCATATAAAAAATAATCATGACTTGTACATTATCTAGCATAAATTCTTCCTTTTCTAATGGCTCCAATACTCTTTTACAATAAAATAGGACTCCTTAAATCTCTCATGGTACGCCTCTTTTTTCACTGGTTTTATTTCCACTTCCTCTAAATGCATTCCATTTTCTTTTTGCTCTTTTTCTATAATGCCTAAATAAAAATGATCCATCTTCCTTGATTCTACTCCATAATTTTCATAATAGTCATCATGAATCTCCATATTGGTTGGATCGGATACATTTAGCAATTGCCAAGGAATCCGAATTTCTACAAAATCATCTCCATAGCAAAAATCGGATAATGAATTATAGTCATCCGCATTTGGATTTCCATTTCCATATGTTAATTTTCCTGTTTCAAATGTTTTCATCAATCTTCGAAGTGGATTTCCCTGCTCATCAAACTTCTGCTTTTCCACTCCGATATTTTTCAGAATCATTCGAATGGCAACAAAATTTTGTCCATCTTTTTTTGGAACAACAATAAAAGGATCTTCATCTTGAATTTCCATCAAATAATTTTCTCGAACCGCATCATAACGCTCCTGTACAAGCAAACGGCTTTCATTTCTACCATTTATTTCTAACAAGAAATCTACTGGGCGGTCAAATGCTAGCTTTTGTCTTCTGGCATACGTTGCACCAGATTTTTCTGTTAAATCAAATCCCATGTAAAATGGGTTTTCCTTTGTAAGTCCCTCTTTTTCCACTAGAAAATAAAGCGCTTCCATATCTTGTTTTTGATAAACTTTCATTCCATTTTGCTGTAGAATAAGTTCACTTTCTTCCCATTCCTCTTTGTTCCCATCGATATAACATACTTTCTCTTCTTCACCAGATTCAAATGTTATTAAGCCATATCCTGTGTTGGCAGATTGAATATCTTTCCACATTCTTGTGCGAAGGATATCAACTGCATACATGGTATTCCATGTCCTCTGTGAAAATATATCTTTATATCCTTTTATAATACCACCAGAGCATCCTGCATTCTTAATTGTCTCATAAGTTTTCACAAGGCGTTCTCCTTGTTCTTTCTCCGTTAAATGATATTGTTCTTCCTTTGTTGTCCCATAGTTGCTATCGCTTCCTCTTGCGCTCGAATATCCAAATGAAAGAATGACAACTGGCATCGTATGATACTTTGCTAGTAGTTCCACATAACCATCATACATCTGTTTTTTATTCACTTCTTTTAACAACGGTTGCAATTCCTTTTTTTGTTCTTTTGATAAATATCGATAGAACTTAGGACAAAAGTCATATAAAGCATAAGAAGCAAAGTAACCAGAATACAACTTATTTGTCGATAAAATATGTTCCATATTAAGGCTCACATATTTATTGAGCTGACTGGCATACTCCTCCTCATATTCAAAAGGATCCATGGATGGATCGGAATAAAAAGTTACAAGTCTTTGCTCTCCATACTTACTTGTCTCATAAGCAACTAATCGTTCCATCAGATCAGCTAACATAACTTCAAATGGATTGGCCTCATCCGTCGTTTTAAAATAATCTCCCTGAAAGGAGTTTCTTTCTCTTTCATTATGGTTTGTGTAAGCAATCGTTTTCACATCCCATTGAGATCCAATGGCGTATCCAATAACCCAATCCGAAACATCTTTTCGATAGATGCCATATCCTTTTATTTTGTTTGTCATAATATTTTTATGCCCATGAATCACATCTACGATGTCTCTTACATCTTTTCGCAACTGCTTATAAAAATCATCTCCATAAGCATCTTCAGAAGAATTAGAGGCATAATCACTGACCCAAAGCCCTTGTAATAAATAGAGAGGGGATTCATTTTCCGCATTATATTCATATAAAGCATTATAAAAATCATCGTCCATAATGGTTGGAACTTTTACCGTATTAGCACCAAGCTCTCCTATTCCTTGTAACCAACGTAAATAATCTTCTTTTGTAGGCTTAAAATCCGTTGTGTAAGCATAAGGCATAGAGCTTTCTAATTCCACGCCTTTTATGATGAGTTCTTCCTCTTTATCCCCTTTTTTTATATAAATCTTTTTATTTTCTGTTATAAACTCGGCTTTTACTTCTTTACCTCGATTCCAAGAAAAATAAATTCCATGATAAAAACTTAAATAATATCCAAAGAAAACGAGCAAAAGAACACTTGTTGCAACAATTAAAAATTTCTTCATGTCCGCTCCTTATTTCATCAATTGATCTTTGTTTTTGGAATCATGGCAATATTGATATAACGTATCAATATTTTGATCAAGCCACTCTCCTCTTTTTTTAATAAACTGCTTTAACTGAGCAACGGACTCTTCATAAGATTCATAGTTTCGATTAGCAGGAACAAGATAATTGAGTCTATCGGCCTTTGTTCGATCAAATAAATATCCATAGACTTCATAATTTCGATCCACTGCACTTCCTAAATAATCCACAGTATCATCAATCATAGAGAGCAGAAATTCCTCTGATAAATAAGTTTTTCTCAACTTATGATATTCAAAAATAATATGTTCTACAAATCCTTTGTCTTTGATAAGCATGGCAAACCATGGAGAGTCCGTTAATGTAAATCCAGATTCTTCAAATGTATAGTTAATATAGTTATCTGCTGCATTATTAAAATCCCAAACGACGGTTTTTACCTTTCCTCGCAATGGTTTATAATAAAAAGTGGAAAATCTCCCTGCATCTACATTTCTAAAAAATTCATTAATAATAAAATATTGTACAAACGATTCTCGATCTAAATACCGTCGATATCCTTTCTTTGGATCGGTCAAATCATAAGAATAAAGAGCCTTTTCAATTTTACTAATATCATCTTCTACAAATTGAAGTCGCTCTTTTGTTAAATTTTTCTCTCCAGGATAACGAAGGTCTAACCCTGATACGTTGGATAAATACGTATAATAAGTGAAATTATAAACAGGAGTATACATTTTCGACTTTCGATCCCAACGCACAATCCAACTGGTCTGTTTTGCCCCCTGTTCTGGATCTTTTAATGCAATCCTGCCCTCTCCATCTGTAATAGGTTCTACCATTAAATAGACACCTTGATATACCCCATCTTTAAATAATTCACAAAACCGTACATTAGGGGCATAGTCCATAATACTTCCTGCTACATTATAAATCAAATAATTTCTGATTAAGGTACGATCAAGACATGGTCCATTTAATACCCATTTGTAGTGTTTTGACATTCCCATGACAACTTGTGGATTTTTTTCTCCTGCATCATCTACCAATTGCATATTATAGGATTTTTTATCAAAGTTGCGAGAAGAATTTCCACGATAACTAATCAATGCTTTGCTTTTCACCTTTGGCGTCGCTTTTAAGGAATTTTGTCCTTCCTCTTCGTCGATAATTGTTATATTAACCGTAATTTCTTCTTTCCCTTCATAAGTCTCATTTCCTATATGATATCCATCCTCATCATAAATAGGTGTTCCTGGCACCGTTTGTCCTTTTGTATCAATTGTTACAATTGGAAGGTGGGATTTGAAATGTTTTTTATCAATTGCAAGAGAGATTTCTTCCTCCTTTGGTGCAACTTCATGTTGATACACCCGCTCTGTCCCATCCTTTCCCAAAAAATAAAATAACATCGGAACAACGATAACAGCAAAAATTGTCCCAATATAAATAATTTTCCCTTTCATCATGATTACCCATTAATTTCATCACTTTGTGTGACCATATTAACATACTCCACGTTTCCAACTTGATAAAGTCGTTCTGTAATGCTCATTTCTTTTGTAAGACTAGAATCATAGTGTTTTTTTGTCATTTCATAAATAAATTCCGAAGAATTTGGTGTTGTATTTTTTACTTTCAGCACCGCCTTTTTATTAAAGTATTCAAAGACAATACTTTCGATTTCTCTTTCTTTTCCACTGGAGGCACGAATAATTAATAAAATACGATTTTCATTTCGAACTCTTCCTAAAAATAATAATACAATAAATACCGCTACGGTTCCAACCGATGCTACAAAATAGTCTCCTACCCCACAACAAATCCCAACAATAATTGTCCAGAAAATATAAATGGTATCTCTTGAATCTTTAATAGCTGTACGGAATCTGACAATGGACAACGCTCCTACCATTCCAAGAGATAACGCTACATTATTTCCAATAACGGTCATAACCGTCGTTGTTAAAATGGTTAATGTAATTAACGATACATTGAATTTCTTACTGTATGCAGTTCCACTATGAGTAAACCAATAAGAAATATAAATGGCTACTCCTAGAACGATGGATATAAAAATATGAGCAATAATATCTTGGGCAGTTAATGCCCCACCTTGCTCAATCATACTATATAAATAATCTTTCATTTTTTTCCTCTTTCTAGTGATTTTACTAATAACAATAATGCTTACTTACCCCACGAGATAGTGCGTACTTACTAACCGATAATTCACTTTCATTGACTGATTTTAATAAATCTTTTATATAGCTTAATAAAAATCCATTATACTTTACCTCCAAAATTACAAGATCGGAAGGAAATACTGGATATTGTAATAATCCTATAGAGAAAATATCAAAATTGCTCTCTGTCGCTATGATATTATGGTCAAATGTGACCCGAATTTTATTTTCTTTTGCTATAAATGCCTTCCTCTTATATTCAACAACGGATTTCGGACGATAGCAATGGATATTCATAAACCCGAACATTTCGATGGCAAATGGCTCTCCATAAGTGAGCAAAACAGAATAATTTCCTTTTAATAGTTCTATGGCATCTTCTTTTCTTATTTTCAGAGAACGCTTTTTTTGATATGCTCCTTGTTTTTGTTTCATCTCTAACACACCAAAATCACTTTTCGGTCCATAATTTCTAAGACGAATTTTTCTCCTTATTTCCGTTCCATCTTCTTTTTCTTGGAAATCTCGATCGAGTAATGTATCAAAATAAACGGAGCGAATCTGATATCCATCCGCCCCATTATGAGGATCTTCTTGCATCACTTGACTAAAATAATAAGAAAGCCTATAAAGCTGTTTTTGATTAATTAAAAATTTTTTCTCTTGCCTCAATACTTCATTCATTTTTTCCTCCTATTCTTTCTATTGACAAAAAATTAATGGCCAAAAAATTGCCCAATTTTTTTATTGAATCATTCAAGTTCAAATTTCATATTTACTCGCTTCATAATAGAATTTATATACCTTTATAGTATAGTATACTTTATAGTAGTACCATGTAAAAATATTGTCAAGATTTAATGCCTCCTATAGTAGTTTCTTCCAATTCATGTTAAAATTAGACGATCTTTAGACATTTTCTGTTTTTTATATTGTCTTTTTTATTATTTACGGGAAAAGTTACTATTGTGTACTTTTCATCGTTTACTTTTTTAGTCCAGAATCACATCATACTCTCATCCGCAATATAAAAAGCAGAAATGTTTAGGAGATAGAAGAAAGGGGGATACTTATGGATTTTTCACTTATTGTTGGTATTATCTTTGGTTTAGTAGCTCTTATATTTGGTTTTACAGAGGATGGAGGAAATCTCCGTACTCTTACTTCTTTAAGCCCATTTATCATCGTGGTAGGTGGGACAATTGGCGCAGTGATAGCGTCTTTTTCTTTTGGAGATATTCTTCATGCTTTAAAGTCGGTTGTAGCTAGTTTTAAACAACCTCATTCCGGCTCCACAGAAAAATTGATCACTAAAATTTCTGATATTTCTTCTACGTTTCGTAAAGACGGGATTACCGCACTGGATTCCATTATTAAAGATTCTGAACTACAAAAAGAAGAGTATCTATTACTAAAAGAAGGATTAATTCTAATTCAAGAAATGCTGGATCCAGAAGACATTCAATATGTATTAGAATCCGATATTCGAGCTTATAAACATAAATGTTTAACTGATATTAGCGTATTTGAAGGCGCAGCTGGTTTCTCCCCAACAATGGGAGTTATCGGTACGGTTATGAGTCTGATTCTCGTTTTATCCAATGGATTTGGAAATCCTACGGAACTGGCTAGTTCCATTGCCACAGCATTTATTGCCACTTTATATGGAGTAGGATTTGCCAATGTATTGTACCTACCTATGGCCAACAAGCTCCGCTCCATGATGAAACGAAGTTTAATTCAAAAAGAACTCATTGTTGATGGTGTTTGTCTGATCTCAAAAGGTTCTCTTCCTCGTACTATCGAAAATGAACTTTCCCTTTATCATCAAGCATTTTCTGATGGATACAAACGATACCGTAATGGTATCGAAAATTAAGGGGGTGTTCTAAGATGAGACGAAGTCGCATAGAAGATGAGGAAGAACATAGCTCTAGTTCCGAACGGTGGCTTTTAACCTATTCAGATATGATCACCTTGTTATTAGCCCTCTTTATCATTATGTATGGGATGAGCGCTGTAGACAGCACAAAAGTTCAAAATCTTTCCAAAGAATTTGAACAAGTTTTAAATCCAAGCGATAATAAATCCGAAACAGAGGAAACTGGAACTTCTGGCACCTATACTACAGTGGATAAAATATCAAAAAAGCTGAATAACTATATTTCAAAAAATAAACTTTCCTCTCAAGTATCCTTAGTGGAATCGGATGCAGGTATTAATATTCAGTTAAAGGATTCTCTTCTTTTTCAGCCAAACACCGCTGATTTACTGGATGAGCAATCTCCCATTATCCAAGAGATTAGTGGAGTGCTCTCTCTTGTCTATGATGAAATCGATCATGTGAGTATTATTGGTAACACAGCTGACGTGGGAAACCGCGATCGCTATAACGAGGAAGACGCTTGGAGATTATCCGCTACTCGAGCGTTAAAGGTATTAACCCTTTTAACCGATCAAGGGGTAAAACCAGATAAATTATCAATTGAGGGACATTCTCATTATTCCCCAATTGCTACAAATAAAACAAGCGAAGGTCGAGCAAAAAACCGTCGTGTTGAAATTATGATCTATAAAAACTCATCAGAAAAAAATACGAGTCAACAATGAGAAACACGTTATACGAGTTTCTCACGTTGGGGGACAATGGCCATATGTGCGTATAAAGTCTCCCCCATGGCTCGTTGTCTTAACATACATTGAAAAAATTCCTAGGAAGAAGTTCTTCCTAGGAATTTTTTACATACTTTTTCTATTCTTCATCCGTTTCTAATAACGCCGCTTCATAACGTTCTAAAATTAAACTCTGAATCTTCTCTCTTGTATCAGAATTAATTGGATGTGCAATATCTCGATATTCTCCATCTGCTGCTTTACGGCTTGGCATCGCAATAAATAACCCTTTTTCTCCTTCAATTACTTTAATATCATGAACGACAAATTCATTATCTAAAGTAATTGATACTACTGCTTTCATTTTACCTTCTTTCGCTACTTTTCTCACTCTTACATCTGTAATCTGCATGGATAAGTCCCCCTTCTAGTCATCTATAGTATATATCTTACATTCTTTTCTACTACAATTCTGATCTTGCCATTTTCACCAACATGGCTTGTATTTGGCCTAATTGTATCACGGCTTTCCACAATACAATTTTCAATATAAGAATTGTCTCCAATATAAACATCATTTAAAATAATGGAATTTTTAATGGTACAATTATTTCCAATATAAACTTGTTTAAATAATAAAGAGTTTTCTACTTTACCATTGATAATACAACCGCTGGCGATTAAACTATTGCTCACATCACAACCTGGATTATATTTTGCAGGTGGAAGATCATCTACTTTTGAATAAATATCTGGATATTGTTTAAAGAAATAATCTCTTACATCTTTCTTTAAAAAATCCATATTTGTCCTATAATAAGCATCAACAGTGGAAATACTTCTCCAATAAGATTCTAACTTATAGGCATAGATTTTCTTCACATCTTTATAACGCATAATAACATCCGTAACAAAACTATTTCTGCCCTCTGCTGCACAGCGCTCTAATAGCTCAATTAACTGACGTCTACGAATGACATAAATACCACAAGAAATCGTATTGCTCTTTGGAACTAATGGCTTTTCCTCAAATTCTACAATCCTATTGTCTCCAGCTAAAGTTACCACACCAAAACGGTTCAGTTCATCCTCAGTTGGACTAATCTCCTTACAAACAACCGTAATATCAGCACCTTTTGCAATATGGTATTCTAACACTTTATTATAATCCAGCTTATAAATTCCATCCCCTGGAGCAATAACAACATATGGCTCATGACTGCTCTTTAAGAAATTAATATTCTGATAAAGAGCATCTGCTGTTCCTTGATACCACATACTGTTATCTGGAGTAATGGTTGGCGTGAATACAAAAAGTCCTCCTTGTTTACGACCAAAATCCCACCATTTAGAGGAACTTAAATGCTCATTTAAAGATCTTGAGTTATATTGCGTAAAAACTGCAACTTTTTGAATATGAGAATTGCTCATATTACTCAGCGCAAAATCAATACTTCTATAAGAACCACCTACTGGCATTGCGGCAATCGCTCTTTTTGCAGACAGTTCTTCCATTTTATTGCTGTTTCCTCCAGCTAAAATAATCCCTATCGCTCTCATACCATTTCACCTGCCTTTATCAATGTTTCACCGCTGTCCAATTTATTGTCTTTATAATCGTCTGGAATCGTAATTCCAGAAATAGCAGTGTTCTTCCCAATCATAACATTGGCAGGTATGTAACTTCCTTCTCCAATTGTCACAAGACCATAAGAATAAATATGAGGAGCTACTTTATTTTCAACCTCATCAAAAGCGCCCAACGTCACTCCATCACTGATTTCGCAATCTTCTGCGATAATAGAACGATTAATTGTCACATATTTCCCTATTCTTGTATCGTTCATAATAATAGAATCTCGCACAACGCTTCCTTCTTCTATTATAACGCCAGAACCAATAACTGAATTATGTACTTCTCCATAAATTTCAGAGCCTTCTCCAATAATACTCCGCTCTACTCTACTTCCACTGGCAATATACTGTCCTGGAAGCGTATCACTTTTTGTATAAATCTTCCAAAATGTCTCATAAAGGTTAAATTCTGGAATAATATCAATTAACTCCATATTGGCTTCCCAATAAGAACCAAGCGTTCCTACATCTTTCCAATACCCTTGGAATGGATATGCAACAATTTTATTACCATTTTCGTGACAATATGGAATAATATGTTTTCCAAAGTCACAACCTGGCTGTTCAGAGAGGGTGATTAATGCTTCTTTTAATACTTCCCAGTTAAAAATGTAAATTCCCATAGACGCTTTATTGCTTCTTGGATGCTCTGGCTTTTCTTCGAATTCCTTAATTGTTCCCTGCTCATCTGTAATAACAACACCGAAACGACTTGCCTCTTCTATTGGAACTTCAATGGTAGCAATTGTTACGGCCGCCTTTGTTGCTTTGTGGTGATCTAACATCATTTCATAGTCCATTTTATAGATGTGATCACCTGAAAGAATTAAAACATAATCTGGATTATAATACTGCATATACTCTAAGTTCTGATAAATAGCATTGGCTGTTCCTGTATACCACTCACTATTCCCCTTCTTTTCATATGGTGGAAGAACAGTAACACCACCAATATTTCTATCGAGATCCCAAGGAATCCCGATTCCAATATGTTGGTTTAATCTAAGTGGACGATACTGAGTTAAAACCCCAACTGTATCAATTCCCGAATTAATACAATTACTCAGTGGAAAATCAATAATTTTATACTTCCCCCCAAAAGCTACCGCTGGCTTTGCAAGTTTTGCGGTTAATACCCCAAGCCGACTCCCCTGTCCGCCAGCTAAGAGCATTGCTATCATCTCTTTCTTAATCATAGTACCACCTCTCTAAATTATGTCACATAAACTGTATAAAGATATTATAACACTGTTAATAGTAATTGTGAACAATATTTTTTATTTTTACAATTGTTTTTCGTCATTTTTCAACTTTTATAGCAAATGTTAAAGTATTTGTTATGTTTGTGCTATTTCTTCACACGAAAATCTGACAGAAAAAATATGAATTTCTTCCCTATTGCGAGTTAAAACTAATTGATATATAATAGAGAAAGTAAATTTTTATACATATTTAATATCAAAGATTGGAAGGATAATTATGTTCAAAATCAATTTTAACGAACCAATTCATATCCATTTTATCGGCATTGGCGGTATCAGTATGAGTGGTCTTGCCGAAATTTTATTAAAAGAAAACTTTACAGTTTCAGGTTCTGATCGTTCTTCGTCTACTATGACGGATCATCTTATACAATGCGGTGCTAAAGTAACAATCGGACAACGAGCTGAAAATATTACGGATGATATCGACCTTGTAGTTTATACTGCTGCTATTCATCCTGATAATGAAGAGTTTCAAGCAGTTGTAGAGAAAAAAATTCCTATGATGACAAGAGCCTGTCTGTTAGGACAAATGATGAAAAACTATAAAATACCAATTGCGGTATCTGGAACTCATGGAAAAACAACAACCACTTCTATGATCTCTGAAGTTTTAATGAAGGCAGATCTCGATCCAACGATTTCTGTTGGCGGAATTTTAGATTCTATTGGTGGAAATATTCGTGTTGGTAACTCTCCTGTTTTCATTACAGAAGCGTGTGAATATACTAATAGTTTCTTAGAGTTTTTCCCAACGATTAGTGTCATCTTAAATGTAGAAGAAGACCATATGGACTTTTTCCACAATATTGAAGAAATCCGCACTTCTTTCCATGAATTCGCTAAAAAACTTCCTGATAATGGACTTTTAGTTGTCAATGGAGATATGGAAGGATTGTCTACTATTACAGAAAATCTCTCTTGCCGTATTAAAACATTTGGATTAGAAAAACCATGCAACTATACTGCAAGCAACATTCAGTACAATCTTCTTGGAAATGGAAGTTATGACCTTGTCATCGATGGTACACCTTCCTTCCACGTAGAACTTAGTGTTCCAGGGGCTCATAATATTTTAAACTCTCTTTCTGCTATTGCGGTAGCTTTAGAGCTTGAAATTCCATCGGAACAAATACAGGCTGGACTTCTTGCCTTTGGTGGAACAAAACGTCGTTTTGAATACAAGGGAAAAGTAAACCACATTACGATTATCGATGACTATGCCCATCACCCAACAGAAATTAAGGCAACTTTAACTTCTGCTAAAAATTATCCTCATCATGAGCTTTGGTGTGTATTCCAACCACATACTTATACGAGAACAAAAGCATTTTTACATGACTTTGCAGAGGCTTTAAGCCATGCCGATCATATTCTCCTTTTAGATATCTATGCTGCTCGTGAAAAAAATACTGGGGAAGTATCTTCAAATGATATTCTTCGTATCTTAAAAGAGGAATATCATGCTGATGTTTATTATGAATCAGACTTTATAAAGGCAGAACAATTTTTATTATCTCACTGTCAAAAAGAAGATCTTCTTATTACAATGGGCGCTGGAAATGTTGTTGAAATCGGAGAAAATATTTTAAAAAATAATTAATTTCAAAAGTTATCCACATTATCCACAGGTTTATGCACAATTTTTGCGAAAACAACCTGTGGATTTTTTTGTTTATAACCATGCTCTTGCCCACAGGTTATAAAATGCGTAAAAACCGCTTATTTACGCCATTTTTCACCACCATAAAAATTTAATCCACAAAGTTATCCACTTATCCACAATTTCGTAAAAAACAAAATAAAACAAATAATGCCATATCTCTTTCATTTATTCAGATCCATTTGTTTATTATTCTCTTTTTTTCCCATTTTCTCCCCATTTTTCTTAAGCCTTCTCCTCTTTCATTTCCATAAAACCTATGTTATAGTCTATCTTAGATTATAAAAAGAAAGGATCATTGCTTTGAGTGATATTATTTTAATGAATCATACATGCAGTTCTATGACTGTCATCTCCAATCAATTTATTGATACGTACTTTCCAATTGCTCCTAGTGAAGCGATAAAAATTTATTTACTGCTCCTTCGCTATGCAGGTGCTTCCCAGAGCATTACATTAGATATGCTTTCAAAAAAAGCAAATGAAACAGAAGAAACCGTTTACTCTTCCTTAAGTTACTGGGAACAATGTGGATTACTTCACCTTACAAAAGATCAGGGACAGCGAATTTTAAGTATGCAATTACTCCCTCTTTCACAACAACCATCTCCGTCCCCAAAACCTTCTTTATCACAACAGCAAAAAGAAGAATCCACTTCTAATACTTTTTCTCATTCCCTACCTGAAAAACGTTCTGTTGCACCAGCACAAATGGAACATCATCCATCAGCACAGGCTTTAAGTCAACTTGTTTTCGTAACCGAGACTTATTTTGGACGTCCTCTTACTCATACCGATACGAACACTCTTTTTTACATTTATGACTCCTTGAAATTTTCATATGAACTTCTTGAATATCTCATTGAATATTGTGCAGAGATCGATAAAAAAAATCTTCGCTATTTAGAAAAAGTAGCTATCGCTTGGTATGAATCTGGAATTACCACGGTAGAACAGGCGAAAACTTCTACCAAAAATTATAATAAAACTTATAATTCCATTATGAAGTCTTTCGGGCTTTCTGGACGCAATTTCGGCCGGGTAGAAATGGATTTTATTGATAAATGGACAAACAACTATGGATTCCCACTTTCCATTATTTTAGAAGCCTGCGATCGCACTTTAAAAGCCATTCATCAGCCAAGTTTTCAATATGCGGATCGGATCTTAAGCGATTGGCATAAATCCGGCGCAAAAACAATGGAGGAAATTACAAAATTGGATTCTGTCCACAATTCTACGAAGAAACAAGAAAGAAAAACGACTACGGTTCAAAAAAGTTCTGCTCCTAATAAATTCCACAATTTTGAACAACGTTCTTATGACTATCAAGCTCTTGAACAACGTTTTATTAATAAAATTAACGGGATTAACACGGATAAAAAATAATCCAAAGGAATAGACAAATAGAAAGGATGTATTATGGCACTTTCAAAAACTCAATATGATACTTTAATGCAAAAATATGAAGAAAAACGTCGAAACAACCAATTATTAAAAGAAAAGCGTTATCATGAAATATGCGAGGCCATTCCAGAGTTCTATGAACTAGATCAGCAAATCGCCCATAATTCTATCCAGAAAGGAAAAGCACTTCTTATGGGTAGTTCTCCTGCTATCTTAGAGGAATTAAAACGCTCAAATATGGAACTTTCTATGAGAAAAATCGAACTTCTCGTAGAATATGGATATCCAAAAGATTATTTAGAGCCTATTTATGAATGTCCTTCTTGTAAAGATACAGGCTATATTGGCCAAGAAAAATGTCATTGCTTAAAAAAAGAGATTATAAAACTTCTCTATTCCCAATCTGGCATTACAAAACAGTTAGAACAGGAGAATTTCTCCACTTTCCGTTACGACTACTATAGTTCTAGCTTAATTGCAGATAAACCACTTTCTCCAAGAGAGAATATCTCTTCGATTATAGAGCTTTGTAAAAGTTTTATCGAGCATTTTCCAGACCAACACGATAATTTTCTCTTTCAAGGAAATGCTGGTGTTGGAAAGACCTTTCTTTCTAACTGTATTGCAAAAGCGATTTTGGACAAACAGTGTTCGGTTATTTACTTAACTTCTTTTCAGCTGTTTGATATTTTAGAGAAACACCGTTTTCAAAAAAAATATGAAGAGGACAACACCTCTCTTAATATTGAATTTCATTATTTATTCGAATGTGATCTTTTAATTATCGATGATCTTGGAACAGAAATGAACAATTCCTTTGTTTCTTCTCAGCTCTTTCTCTGTATCAACGAAAGACTATTGAAGAAAAAATCGACGATCATTTCTACCAACTTATCCCTTGCCCAATTAAAAGAGGCATATACGGAACGGGTCGTCTCTCGATTCATTGAACATTATCACATCTGTAATATTTACGGAGAAGACATTCGCCTTTTAAAGGCTTTCCATAATTAAAATCATAGAAACACATCTCATAAGTTTCTCATGTTGAAGCAAGCTATGAAATGGGATCGATTTACTTATAATTGTAAAATTTTTCAATATATTTCTTAGGAAAATTTCCCATAGACTTGACGATCAACACAATCTAATGATATAAAAGAATTGAAACGATAAAAACTGACACAAATACGGAGGAAATTTATAAATGATGCCAGATGATATTACATTTGAAACCATACCAGTAGGAAGACTCGGCGTAATCGCTATGGAAGGTTGTCGAGAAATAGGTAGCAAAGTAGACGCATATCTCACACAATGGCGTAAAGAACGTGAAAACAATCATGAAGGAAACTTAGCATTTCGTGAATATTTAAAAGATAGTTATTTAGTTAACGCTGTTTGCCCAAGATTTGGTTCTGGAGAAGCAAAAGCAGTTTTGAAAGAATCTGTTCGTGGTTCTGATATTTACATCTTAGTTGACGTATTAAATCACAGCATTGAATACTCATTAAGCGGATATAAATGTAAAATGTCACCAGATGATCATTTCGCTGATTTAAAGAGAATCATTGGTGCTTGTGGAAATAAACCTCACCAAGTAACTGTTATTATGCCTTTCTTATATGAAGGACGTCAGCATAAGAGAAGCAGTCGTGAATCTTTAGACTGTGCTATGATGTTACAGGAATTAGTAAACTATGGTGTTGATAACATTATCACTTTCGATGCTCATGACCCTCGCGTTCAGAACGCAATTCCTCAACATGGTTTTGAAAATGTAAAACCTACCTATCAGTTCGTAAAAGCACTTCTTCGTTCTACAAACGATCTTGAAATCGATAGCGAACATATGATGGTAATCAGCCCTGATGAAGGTGCTATGCAAAGAGCTATCTATCTTGGTAGCGTACTTGGCGTTGATGTTGGAACATTCTACAAACGCCGTGATTACACAAAGATTATCGATGGACGTAACCCTATTGTTGCTCACGAATTCTTAGGGGATTCTGTAGAAGGAAAAGATGTTTTAGTTATCGACGATATGATCTCTTCTGGAGAAAGCATGATTGATGTAGCCAAAGAATTAAAGAGAAGAAAAGCAAAACGTGTATTCTGTCTCTCTACATTTGGTTTATTCACAAATGGACTTAAAAACTTCGATAAATGTTATGAAGATGGTATCATTACAAAAGTTATTACAACAGATTTAACTTATCAAACACCAGAACTTTTAAACCGTGATTGGTATGAAAGTGCTGGCATGAGCAAATATATCGCTCATCTTATTGATACATTAAACCACGATAGCTCTATCTCGGATCTATTAGATCCAACAGAACGTATTAGTAAACGTCTTGAAGAATATCGCTTAACAAAGACAATCGTTGAAAAATAAGAAGAAAAATAAGAAAAAGGAAGTTCAAATTGAACTTCCTTTTTCTTATCCTAAATTCTCACAGTTGATACCTTGTATTATTCTTCTCCCTCATCAACCGCTCCATTATCAGCGTTTGCACCACTATCATTATTTCCATCATCTGGTGTCGGTTCTGTATCTGGTTCTTGTTCGGTTGGAGCTTCTGTTGTTGGAGCTTCCGTCGTTGGAGCTTCTGTCGTTGGAGCTTCCGTTGTTGGAGCTTCTGTCGTTGGAGCTTCTGTCGTTTGTTCGGTTGTTTCTTCTGTTGTCTCTTCTGTTGTCTCTTCTGTTGTGACTTCTGTTGTCTCTTCGGTTGTTTCTTCTGTCGTTGCTTCTGTTTCTTCCTCTGTATCAGAAGTACTTACCATATCTTTTGATCCAGTGGATACATAAGGTTCAAATGTTTTTCTTTCTAATCCTTCATGAATTTGACTCATATATTGTTTCCAGATTCTAGCTGGATAAGAAGATCCCCAAAGATCTGGAATAGAACGAGGCTGATCATATCCTACCCAAACAGCAGTTGTATAGTATGGAGTATAACCACAGAACCAACCATCTTTATTATCATTAGTTGTTCCTGTTTTACCAGCACTATCCATATTGCTAATTCCGCCAATAGAAGCTGCTGTACCACCGCTCTCAAAGACACCTTTTAATACATCGGTCATCATACGAGCTGCATTTCCAGAATAGATTAACTTATTTTCCACCTTATCATCAACGATAACATTTCCTTTTGAGTCTTTAATTGTTACAATACAAGTTGGTTCTCGATAAACCCCATCATTTTCCAGTGTTGCAAATCCAGATGCCATTTCTAAAACACTGGCACCTGTGTTAAAACCACCTAACGCAGTCGACATATTATGGAAATCTTCTTCTGCTAATTTAGAAAATTGCATTTCTTTTAAGTAGTTCATACCAATTTCTGGAGTTAACTCTTCATAAATTCTCCATGCCACAACGTTTCTAGAACGAGCAACTGCCTCTCGAAGTGGGATTTTTCCAGAATAAACATCTCCCGTATTCTTTGGGCCACCTTCAATCGGGCTATCATTTACAATAGAATCTGGATTATAACCTAACTTTTCAAACGCTGGCGTATAAACAACTAAAGGTTTAATTGTACTACCAGGCTGTCTAAAACTTTGGAACGCACGGTTTAATGTGTATCCATTTACATCTTCTTGTTCACGTCCACCAACAATGGCTACAACTCTTCCTGTTTCATTATCAATGGAAACTGCAGAACTTTGCATTGCATAAATACCATCATCATTTGTCTCTGTAAACATAGCAAGTCCTTCATTTACCGCTTGCTGTAATTGTTCTTGTTTTTCCAAATCGATGGACGTATAAATACGGTAACCAGCTGTTTTTAATTGTTTCTGATGTTGTGCATAAGACTCATTGTATTGCTCTGTATATTTTTCTTTTTCCTCTGAATTTTTAAAGGAATATTTGAATTTAAATCCATCCTCTTTCATCAAAGCTTTAATTGCACTGTCATACACAAAGGTTTCTACATAGTTGTTAATATCTGTGGTCTTATTTTTAATTTTTATCTTTTCATTAATCGCTTCTTGATACTGTTCTTCTGTGATCTTACCGTCATCACGCATATTCTTTAAAATACGATCGCGACGTTTTAATGTGTTCTCCAATTTTTCTCTTGGATTATATAAGTTTGGATTATTTGGAATCGCACAAAGTGTAGCAATCTGTGACAATGATAGCTTGTTCACATCTTTTCCAAAGTATCCCTTACTAGCTGCTTGAATTCCATAATACCCATTCATGAAATAAATATTGTTTAAATAAAATTCCATGATTTGATCTTTGCTATATTTTTTCTCCATGTCAAGCGATAAGAAAATCTCTTCTACTTTACGCTCCCATGAATACCTTGTGGTTAAAAATACGTTACGGCTAAGCTGTTGGGTAATGGTACTTCCACCACCATAAGACTTATTAAAGATAACACCAACTCCTGCACGCATAATGGCTTTTAAATCAATTCCATTATGCTCATAGAACTTCTTATCCTCAATAGAAATCATTGCATCAATTGCATATTGTGGAATGTCTTCATACTCTAGATAGTACACTTCTTTTTCATTTTTAATCTTCTTCATGAGCTTCTTGTCACTATCATAAACAAGACTTGTCTCGGATGCCTTAAATGTCTCTGGCGTAGATTCCGCCACAAGCTGTTTTGCATCCTTATACATAGCGACAACAGCTGTTCCATACTTCATATAAAGTAATCCCATAATCGCTAAAAATGCAACAAGAAGAATCCCTAACTGAATGCGAATAATTCTTCCAAACAGTGTCTTTTTCTTCTTTTTCTTCGAGTGTTTTTTGGTTTTCGCCTTGGTTCTTGGTTTTGTCTTTGTCTTCGTCGAACTAGGCGTCGATTTTCTTTTTTTCTGGTCTGCCATTCTTTCACCTCATTGTCTTTTTACAGTTCCAAATAGGAAAACTCTGTTCGCTGATTTATAAGTATATCTCGAATTCGTTTATCACATGTAAATACAAATATTTGTGGATAATCGTATTTCGAGAGAAAATCCAATGTCCTTCCCAGTCTTTCTTCATCAAAACTGCCAAAACTATCGTCTATTAGAATTGGAAGGGGTTCCCCTTTCATAAAGAGCTTCGCTGCAGCCATTCGAATAGCGAAATAAATTTGTTCCGCTGTTCCTAAACTTAAAGATTCCATTCCTACGAATCCTCCATCACTCTCCACTAAAATCCCCATCTGCTCATCGATCATAATTCTTTCATAACGATGATTGGTAATGGCTGTCATTATGTTTGATACTTCTTCACTAAAAGAATTGCCAAATTCATCATAAATTCTAGCTGATAATTTTTTCAGAATCGAAATTGCAAGATCAGCAGAATGATTTTTACCTTCTAATCTCTTTTGCTCTTCTTTTATGTTTTGATACTCTACTTCCAAGTATCGTTTCTTCTCTTCTTTTTCTAGAAGATAACGCTGTTTCATATGGTTCTCAAAAAGCTTCTGATCAATCTCCATTCTCATAGCACTATAATCCACTTGTTGTTCTATGATGGACTCCTCATTCACTTCTTCTGCCAGCACCTTTTCTTCTATCTCTTTTAATCCTAGATCGATATTGAAAGCGAGTTCCTCATTTTCACTCTCTAATTGTACCATACTTCCGTTATGACGCAAGTTTTTCCGCTCTTTCTTTTTTTGGTAAATGGTGAAAAAGAACGCAAGACCACCCAAAATCCAAATAATAATGGAAGGAAGATACCACTCTCTTAACAAGCCAAAAAGTCCAGCAATAAAGCAGATACCAAATAAACCGGAACTATTTAAGCCATTTCCAATCTGCTCTTCTTCCTGTAACTTGGCCTGTAGACGCATTTCTTCTTGTTTTCTCTGTTCTTCTAGGCGCTTCTTTTCCTCTAAAAACTTTTTATATTGTAACTCCCATTGTTCTTTTTTTGCCTTTGCCTCTTTTTCATAAAGCTCCATAACACGTTGTTCTACTTTGCGTTCTTGCTCTCTTTGACGGCTTTGGAACTCTTGCCGATAACGAGCCTCTTCTAAGTCCAATTGCTTCATCTGTTCTTCTAGCTTTTTTTCTTCTTCTAAAAGTTCTTTCTTTTGTTCTGGTAACGACTCATATTCCATCAATGTGGTTCGAATGTGATTCAGTTTCTCCTCTATCTTTTTGGAACTATTTTTTCTCTTCTCCCCTTGTAAATATCGAATAGCCTCTAAAGCATCAAATTTTGCACTTCCTGTCCCTGCAATCCGATTGGTATATCGATTTAATTCTTCTTTCAAATAAGAGCCTGTCTTTAGATGATTCGGTGTCATAAATAAAGTCTCCATATATTGCTCTTTATTCATAAAAGAAAGAGTTGTAAATAATTCCTTTTCTATTGGAAGCTCTCTTCCTGTCTCTTTTTCATATAAATGAAGTTCTTTTTTTTCTCTCCGAAAAATTCGTTGAAGACGATATTCTTTCCCATTCACTTCAAAATCCATAATGCCACCATACCGTCCTCCATAACGAGGACAATAGCGAGTATAGCTATCGGTCTTTGCCCCTTTTCCACGGAGCCTTTCAACATCATAAAGCATGGCTAATAAAAACTGCTGACAAGTGGTTTTTCCCGCCTCATTGCCTCCATAGACTAAATTAATACCCGAATCAAACTCAAAGGCTGTTCTATGAAATTTTCCAAACCCTTCGATTATAATTTTACGAATAATCATAGTGTCTCCTATCTCTCTTTATTTCACCTTCGTATGAAGCAATGCTTCAATTCCCATTGTCATCGCTTCTTCTTTATAGGGATCCGAAAGAGATCGCATCTCTTCAATAAACATTCCAAGAATATTTTCCTTATTTTCTTCATAAAGCTCATTTTCATCATAATCTTTCATCGTTTCATCAAAAATATCAATAATATAATATTTTTTTTCTAACGCCTCAAACGAAAATCTCTTAGAAAGTGATGTATATCCTGTCATATGAATCTCATAGAAATTCTGACGTCCTCGCTCTATCATCTCATCTTCAATACGACCTGTCAAATCAAATAACGTCTCATCTTCTTCCACTTCAATCTCGATTACTTCATAGCTTCTCTTAGCCACTGGCACAAAAGTAATTCTTTGTCCTTCTTCTGAAATGTCTAAAAGATAATATCCATGCTGCCCCTTTTCGGTTCGATCCAGCGGTTCTAGTGATCCAGAATATGCCATAAAATCTTCTACAATCTGCTCTTGCTTATGAATATGCCCAAGAGCAATATAATCAAATCCTAGCCATTTTAAACGCTCATAATCAATTGGAATATGATTTTCATCGCCTCCATGGGCTAATAAAATATGATATCCTTCTCCCTTCACTGGCTCTATCCTATCATACAAAGCATCTCTTATTTCTCTTTGATGATAGCTAAATCCCCAAAAAGTCGTATTCAGAGCTTCCACATAGCGAGATTGTAACGTTTTGTCTTTTAAGAAAATAACATTTTCTGCGAACTCAAATCGTTCATAAGGACCATTTTCTTCTATAAAATCATGATTCCCTGCAATTAATACAATCATAATAGGACTTAATTTTTTAAATCTAGCATTCAATTCCTTCAGTTCCTCCATCATAGGAGGGTGGTCATAGAGATCTCCTGAAATTAAAATACAATCTACCTTTTCCTTCTTTGCTTGCATTAATACTTGGTCAAAGGTATCTTGAATTTCTTGTTTTCGAATAGCGCCAATTCCTTCTCGTTCTTCTGGCATACGATTCAAATGCACATCTGCCATGTGTATCAACTTCATGCTTATTCCTCCATATAGATAGACCGAAGGGCTGATCACTATCAGCCCTTCTTCTTTTCCTTTATTTACGTAAAAACAACAATTCCACTAACAAACGATGAGAAAATCATAAAGGGTGCTTTTTTCATCGTTTACTGCTTAATATAACTATAGAAAATCTTATCCGCAAGCATTTCTTCCACTTGACTTCTTGATTCTTTTATTACCATTCCCTTTACTGGATCCGTATAACGAATATCCGTGCTATTATAACTTGTAATTAGAATATAATAATCTTCTTTTACTCTTGCTACTACAGGCGCTCCTTTTCCTACATAATAAAGTGCTTGGCTTAACGTAGCTCCTGATAAGTTCACACTTCTCTTACCGAGATACTGGTTTAACATGGTATCCATAGACGCATCTGCAAGAACTAAATCGGTATAGCTTGCCTGAATATTTTCATACTGAAGAATCATTGCCATACAAGCATTTTTAGAATCTTTGACATCTCTTGCTACAATCGTATCCACTTCTGGTGCAAATCCAGCATACAATGGCGTCTCTCCGGATTGCCATATATACTGTTGTCCATTTCCTAATACATCTCCACCTTTTTCAGCAGCCATTTGGATGGCATCACCAGCTTTTGAATATCCGTTTAACAGCTGTCCATTGAGGGATACATAATATTTGCTCACAACTGATTTTCTTGATGCAATTGTCACGGTTCTATAATCATCAAAGATCACTTCTCTTGTGGTCATTATTTCTGGCGGTGTTGTAATGTAAATATGATTTGGGAAAACTAAATAAAGTTGATTATAACGATCTGTGCTATAAGATAAGGAAAATAAAAGCCCACTGTCTTCGGCTTCTTCTTTTCGGATCATAATATCAGAATCTGTTTCCACATAATCATTTCCAGACTTTTTCACTCGTGTAAGCTCTAATGCCTGTCCATCAATTTGGGCTTGGCTTACATAGATACCATCCTTTTTATATGTGGTGCTTTCCTTCATCTTAGAATCGCACATTTTAATCACATACATTGGGAAAATGGCTTCATCATTATCCTTATCTTTTATATCACTATATTTTGCAATTCCATAGAGAAGATTATTTCCAACAAATCCAATATTTTGCAATCGTTCTCCTTTTTTTGCTTTAATTGCAGATCGTTTTCCTGTATCCAAGTTCCAAATAACAATTCTTGTATTTTTCACAGATTTTATACTGTCTTGGATTGCCAAAAGAGTGCCATCTTTGCTAGCAACTGCGCTTGTTGTCGTTACATTTTTGGCGATAACAGTCTCTTCTTTTGTCGTGCAGTCAATCTTATGGATCTGCCCGTCCATTAAGAAGAAAAATTCCTGTTTCTCATTATAATAAAGCACCTGTTCCACTTCGTCTTTTAAAGAACTATAAGTGGATTTTGATGGCACATATAAAAGCTCTTCGATGGTTGTTTCATCTGGATCAAACACATATAGTGCAATTCCACAAGTTCCCTCATGGCGTCCACGGTTCATATAGCCATAGACTGCAAAATAAATCGTTCCATCTTCCTCCATACGAATGATTTTTATATTATGCTGATTATAATCATTTCTTGCTTCGATTGCATTGTCTTGGCGGAAACTAAATACCCTTGTCATACTGACTGATTTATAGTCATAATACCAAAGCTGACGTTCTCTCACTACTGCCATCTTCTTTAAATCAGAACTTGTCGCCAGTTGGATATCCTGATTAGAGGCAATTCCTAACTTAAACGCATTTTTTGCACTATCGATTAATTTTGGATTTAAGTATTGTTCTTGATGACGTTCAAAATCAAGCAAATACATACGCTCTTCTCCATACTTAATTCGATAATATTCTGTTACATAAAAATATTCCTTTTGTTTTTTACTATTTTCTGTAGAAAGCACATAATAAGTCTCAAGAGAAATCGTATCGTCTCCTAACTCCTGAATACTGATTTGCATCTTTCCCTCTTGTTTTGGTTTCAAATTGGCAAATGTCAAACTTTCCATACTCGAATGGATATTAACAGAAGTCAATGAGTTATTGGATACATCTTCTCTTGGTTCCATATAAACCTTAAGTTCTTCATTTGCTTTCTCGGTCTCAAAAGTTGTATCATGGAAATAATTCACAAAATCCAAATACTCTTTTAAATGAAATTCTTCTCGATAGCGCACTCTTGTATAATAATTAGTGGCAACACCACCATCTGGTTTTAAAGTTAACTTTAATGTATAGTCCTTTTTCTCTGTCAATACTTTCTTCCAGTTGATTTTAGCGATAACACCACCAGATGCTTTTGTAAGTTTTTTAATTGTTCCTTTTTCAATCACTTCATTTCCGCTCACATTTAAAAGCTCATACTGAAGAGAAGTGATGGTATTATCGTACTCTTTGATATAAACAGATAACTGTTTATTATTCTCCACAGGCGTCAACGTATCTTTTAACATACTCTCATCCATTTCCCCTGTATACCCATGCATCTCATTAATATATTGATCTTCACTTTGGATATAGAGAACTGGCAATGTGGCTTGATTCATCTCCGCTGACATCTCTGTCTTTCCTGCAGTCGATAGATGATTAAAATAAAATAGTCCTCCTAAAAAAGCGATTAAAAAAACAATCACTTTAGCGATTACTTGTTTTATCATAGTATGGTTCCATCCTTCCAAAGACGTTCTAACGTCGGTTCCACTGATAAGAAATCTCTTAATCTTTCGTACTCTGCACGATTATTTGCTTTCTTTCCTGTTTTTACTGCTCGAATCAATAAATTTTTTGGTGTATGCTCCATATCGATAAATTCTAAAATCTGTGTGCGATATCCTGCCATTTCAAGGAGCTGGGCACGAAGTCCATCGGTAGCAATGGCACAAAAACGCTCTCTCAATAGTCCATATTGCATAATTGGCTCCAACATTTCACTATGCATCTGTCCATTTAATTCATGCTGACAACATGGAACAGATAAAATAACAGAAGCGCCCCAGCGAACTGCCTTATCAATGGCATAATCAGTAGCTGTATCACAAGCATGGAGTGTCACAACCATATCCACATGAGAAACTCCTTCAAAAGATTCAATATTCCCTTGATAAAAATTTAATTTCTCATAGCCGTAGCGTTCCTTCAATTGATTACAATAGGCAATGACATCTTCTTTTAAATCCAATCCTATGATTCGAATATCATATTCTTTCATCACTTTTAAATAGTGATACATAGCAAAAGTCAAATAAGATTTTCCACAACCAAAATCAATAATCGTAACCTCTCTATCTTTTGGAAGATGAGGTAAAATATCTTCAATAAACTCTAAAAATCGGTTAATCTGTTTGAATTTATCATACTTTGCATGGACAATTTTCCCCTCTTTTGTCATTACTCCAAGATCCACGAGAAAATCGATCGGTTTTCCACTTTCAATAATATATTCTTTCTTACGATTATGCTCTAATGGTTGCTTTCTCTTATTACATTCATTCTTTACCTTAATGGTAGCCTTCCCCTTTTTGCTCACAAGGGCATGAATGGTACGAGTCGCACTTGTAAGCTCTAACTGCTTAAACTGATCTCGTAACCAAATATCAATTTTTTGGAGCAATTGCTCCGCTGTATAATTGGTATGAATTTCTTTTTTATCTACTGTTTCTGATGCTTGAAAATATAGCTCGTCCTTAATTAATACAGGACGAATTTTCACCTTTTTTACCGCATCTTTTTTTCTTTGATTACTAATAATAATCTGATTTAAATTGCGATTTAATTCTTCTCTTATTACATTTTTTAATTGTTCCATTTTATCTCCATTTTTTATATT
>OBXV01000311.1_pt1 | contig 32279 bp, 28 predicted proteins | sample 1495451 | NCBI WGS metagenome assembly OBXV01 (sample SAMEA2580178, study PRJEB22360) | human gut metagenome | biome: human gut; feature: human-associated habitat; material: faeces | place: Denmark | collected 2008/2010 | reverse complement strand
AAATATTAAAATCATTTAATATTTATAATATATTGAGTAAAATACATGTGAATTGTTCTAAATAAAGGAGATAAAATAGTTCCACGGCAAAATTATCGAAAGGTAATGACGCAAAGTTAAGTGTCTAAGGCCAAGGTATTGGCTATGATCGACTGACCGCACTGTTTATTTATATAACAGTGCTTTTTTTATACCCTAAAATACCTAAAATTGAGGAAAAGAGAGGAGAAAGTGCAATGACAAATAAAGAATTAAGAAAATTAAGTCGTGTAGCTCTTCTAGAAATGCTAGTGGAAATGGGAAAGAAAAATGAAGCATTGCAAGCAGAGAATGAGCTGTTAAGACAGAGGCAAGAAGATAGAGAAATCCGTATTCAAAATGCAGGCTCTATAGCAAAAGCCGCTTTAGAGTTAAATAAAGTATTTGAAGATGCCCAAGCAGCAGCGGATCAATACTTGTTAAATATACAGCAATTACAAGAAAGAGAAAAACAACAGTTAGATGAAATAGAACAACAGGTCAATGAACTGGTAAAAGAAAAGGTGGAAGAAACGGCAAAAGCATTAGAAGAAGCAAAGAGAAAGGCAGAACACATAATAAAAGAAGCACAAGAACAGGCAAAGATAATCACTGAAAATGCGAAAAAAGAAGCAGAAAAAAATAAAATATCCACTCCCTAATAGGAAAGGGTAGATAGAAAGGAAAGAGGCTAGGAAGGAAAGAGGCAGTGTATGAATGACCAGAAAAGGAAGACACCAACAATTGAACAATTGGAAGCAGAACTTACTCGAGTTCGTCATAAAAGAGAATATGGCAGGACACTGAGAGGAACGATTTATATCCTAGTTGTCGTTGCAGCAGTTGCATTTTTAATTGCCTCACTTTTTCTGCCAGTTCTTAGAGTGTATGGAACGAGTATGGAGCCAACATTAAAAAATAAAGAGATTGTAGTTGCATTAAAAGGCAGTGAGTTCCAAAGAGGAGATATTGTTGCTTTTTATTATAACAATAAAATTCTTCTAAAACGAGTCATTGGAGTTGCGGGAGATCAGATTGTAATCGAGAAAGATGGTACCGTATTTGTCAATGGAGAAGAATTAAACGAACCATACATTTCAGAAAAAAGTCTCGGAGAGTGTGATTTAACATTCCCTTATCAAGTACCAGAAAATCGAATTTTTGTTATGGGAGATCATCGAGATTTATCCATTGATAGTCGTTCTTCAACGATTGGGTGTATTGCTGACGAAGCCATAGTAGGAAGAGTGGCGCTTCGTGTTTGGCCACTAAATCAATTTGGAATCATAAATAATAACTAGGAGGAGGTAGAGTGAGTCATGGGAAATGAATTAATGAATAAGATAAATCTTTATCTAAAAAATAACACCAAAAGAAAACATCTATATCAAATACTGATTGTATTATGTGTTGCCATCGCATTTCTCGTTTATAGCATCATGACAAAACCTGCAATTAGTATGGCATTTGATAATATTAATGTAGAGTCCATGAGAGAAAATACATCATTTGGACAAGTAGTGCCAGTTCGTGTGACAGCTGAGGCTCTACAAGGAAATGATCCCACTAACTTTGTTATTTATACAGAAGGAGTTGGAGGAGGATTATCATCTGAATATCAATTTGATCAAGAGAATATTTGTGAGATCACAGCAGAAGATGGTAAAACAGTGAAGTTACATAAAGAAGATGTCGTAGATGAAAAAAGTGGCGATATTGTAAAACATAACTACTGGTTTACATTACAACCAGAAGAAAAAGTAGCCTTTACTCTAAACTATACTTCTGATGTAGAAGTGATTTCTACTCCATCTAATGGTGGTAGTTCAACAGAAGTACTTCCATCTGAAGAACAATCCGCTGAAGAAACTGGTTCATCTACAGAGGCAACAACAGAAACAAGTGAATCTAAACCAGAGGAGAACCCAACGGAAGAACCAGCTACAACGGAAAGTAAGCCAGAGGAAAAGCCAACGGAAGAACCAGGTACAACAGAAAGTGAGTCAGAGGAAAAGCCAACGGAAGAGCCAGCTACAACGGAAAGTAATCCGGAGGAAAAACCAACGGAAGAACCAACAGAAAGCAAACAAGAAGAAGAGCCAACAGAAGATGCTCCGGTGGATGAAAACTTCTTAGTAGGGACTGTTGGAACAAAAACATATAATCAAGTTGCACTAGCAAATGTAGAATATATGGATACAAAAGATGTGAAAACTTCTGAAGCAGAACAACCTACCACAACGAAACAAGAAGTAGTGACAGAGGAACCAACAACTGAAACAACAGAAGATCCAATAACTACGGAAGCAACTACAGAAACGAAGGCAGAAGAATCAGAACAGACAACTGGAAAATTGCCAGTAGAAGAAGGCCAGGGTGGTTCTGATACATCTGTACCAGTAGAAAAAGCGGATCAATACTTAAATATCTACGTAGCAGCATCTGCAGACGAAGATTATGAAGGCATTGCTAATACACTTATTGATAGAGTAAATGGCTGGAATGGTGTAACACCAGATGAAGAAATCAAGAATAAGAAAGTAGCAAATCTTTATTGGACAAAAGAAGAAAATATAACAGATGTTGTTATAAAGGCGAGAACGGAAGAAGGCGTGCTTGTAACGGTGACGGGTGATAAAAATAGTTTTAGTGAAGAACAATTAAAGACTCTTAGCCTTGTTGCAAAAGAGATTATAGTGCAAGATGAAATTCAAGAAGAAGTGTCTGATTCCAATGGAATGGATAAATCACAACAAGTACAAACAAAAAAAGTTGATGAACTTCTAAAAGAAGCATTAGGAGAAGAGAGTCAAAATCTTCTTGAACGCAGAAGATTTGATATTCAATTAATAGCAAACAATCAAGAAATTGAGCCAAATGGAACACTCAGTGTAACTTTTGATGATATGGAGTATAACACTTCTGCTAAGAAAGTAAAAGTATTCCATATTCAAGATGAGCAAAAAATAGAAGAAATGAATTCTTTACTCAATGAAGATGGAACGATTCGTATGGAAACTGATCATTTCTCTGAGTTTGAAGTAATATTAATTGGAGAGAATATTCGTGATGCTGTTCAGTATGATTGGGAGGAGCCAAGCGATCAGAATTTCTTAGGAACTGCTCATAAGTTTAATATGTTCTTGTTAGGCAATCTAAGTAATATGGTAGATGTGGAAGGTGTAGTTGCTATTGGTGGAAATATAATATACAACAATGGTGGGGGTTTTTCTGTAGCAGGAGGAGCAACAAAAGCAAATTCTCCAGTTAGTGGATTGGAAATACAAATTGATCCAGCAGCACTTATCTTTGGTGGAAGCTCTATTGAAATAGACAATGGAAAAATTATTACACCTAGTTTAGACATTGATAGCAGTTCATCAATATGGGTAAGTTCAAGTTTAGCAGAAGAATTGTATCAAAAATTTGATGGGTATAATACGCAAAATAAAATTAAGATTTTTGAGAACATAAATACATTCTTCAGTAGTGCAGAAAGTAGTTTATACACTAAAAATGAGGATCTGTATAATAATATTGATAAGTATACAGAATGTGAAGCAAAAGAGGAAGGAGGCATTCTTAGCTTTAATTATAATGGAGATGAAGAGGTTGTAGTTTTTAATATTTCTATTGATAGTTTAAATAATGCTCAAACTATAAATTTTAATATTCCAGAAACTACACAAGCAATTATTAATATTATAAGTGATGAGAATAATATTACATTTGAACCCAAAATAGATATGAAATATGCTACAGCACATAGTTCACAAGAATATATTAAGTTAGCTGGTAATATTCTTTGGAATTTTGATCCTAATATTACAACAGTTAATTATAATATAAAACAGGAAATGCTTCCAGGAAGTGTTTTAGCACCAAAGGCAGATTTTCTTATACATGCAAGTGTAGGTATTAATGGAACTTTAGTTGCTAATGATTTAACGGTAAAAGAAGGTACTGGATTTGAATGTCATTATTTTCCATCAAGAATCCCAGATAAAACTCCAGATCCAATAAAAGGTAAATTAAGAGATGTTGTAGTAAAAAAAGAATGGAAGGAAGGAACAGGAGAAACCGTTGTTCACGATCCGATTACAGTAAAACTTCTACGAAAAATAGAATCTGATTCTGGATATAGCGATACTGGAATGACAGCTATACTAAGTAAAGACAACAATTGGCAATATGTATTCCAAGTACCCGAAAAAGATGAAAATGGTAACCAATATATTTATACAGTAGAAGAAGTAAATGTTCCTGATGGATATGAGTCAACGATTAGCGAACCTAAGAATACAGCTGGAGCATGGGCAACAACAAATGGTGATGGAAATAGTATCGATGATTTGGATATTATTTCTAAAGAATGTATTATTATTACCGCAAATGCCAATCCAGAGGACAAAGGTAATGCAATCTGGATGAAAAATCCATATGTAATGCAAGTAAGTGGTAGTAAGGTTACAGCAGAAAAAAATATGACATTACCTGAAGTATCAGGAAGCTTAAAGAGACATGCGATGACAGAGGAGTTTATAAAGGCTCTAGAGGAATTAGCTAACAACGAAGATGCTATATGGAAAGTAGAACTATCGCAAAGTGGAAAAGACAGATTTGTTTCTATCTATAATTCAAGTGCAGGAAAATATTTATATATTGATACTAATAAGAAAGAAATTGCATTAACAAACGATAAAGCGATATGGGATTACAATGGATTTCGATTAGGAGATGATAATGGTAATACAAATCAAAACAGACAAAATTATATTGGTCCGTATCAGGAGAATTCACAAGAATTTAAAGCTCTTATACCGGATGATAAAGATCTAAAAGATCAAGCTCAGTGTTTTCAGCTCTACTATTGGAACAATGCTAAGACAGAAATTACAATTACGAACACTAAAGTAGATACTCCAACTACAGTGCCATTAGAAATCCAAAAAGTGGATTCTACGGAAACAAAAGCTTTATCAGGTGCAGCTTTTAGCTTATATAAAGATGATAAAGATGGAGAAATAACAATTCCTGGAATCAATGAAAGCGTAAGTTTAGTTGCGGAGAATTTAACAAGTGATTCCGAAGGAAAAATTTCAGTTGGTTCTGTAGAGATTGGACAGACTTATTATTTGGTAGAAACAAAGGCTCCAGCGGGATATCAAATTTTATCTGGGCCAATTAAGTTTATACCACAGAAAACGACAATTACAATAGAGAATGGTAATACAATAGCGAAAGATATAACTAACAAAGAAGGAGCAGGAAGTAAAATAGTTTTACAAGTTCAGAATACACAAGGGTATCAACTACCAGATACTGGTGGTGAAGGAACTGCTTCCTTAACCGTAATTGGTATTTCTCTTATGGCAGTTGCTGTAGTTGGAATGTTTTTTATGAGAAAACGGCAGGAGCATAGAGGGGAGGTTTAGGACTCTCCCCTCTAGAAAAGAAAGAGTAATATCTAATATTTTCTTATGATGTAAAACTGCTATTTTAAATAAAAACAAACAGTAACAAATTAAACAGTAAGAAAAAACAGGAAAGAGAGGACAGGGCTATGAAAAAGACGTTAAAAAAAGTTAAAAGTATAATCGCATTTATGACAGCATTTGTGATGGTATTAGCAATGGCAGTACCAGCAGGGGCAACAACATCCGGTAGTGGTGAATATAAACCATATACAGATGGAACAGAGATCTCAATCCAGATAGGTGTAAATGATCCAGATAATCCTAGTTGGGCGGCAGATAGCCAAGATACATTATGGATTTACCAAGTAGTTCAAACGACACATAATGAAAATAATACATTAACTCATGAATTTACACAGTTATTTAAAGACTTTCAAAATGATACTAAATATTTAGGAAAATATGGAGATTTAACTGCAGAACAGTATTGTAATTTAACGGAAGATCAGTTAAAAGCTCTGTTAGGAGATTTTACAGTATATATTAGAGAAAATGATAACACTGGACAGGAGAAATTCCAAGAATTAAAAACAGATGATAATGGAATTGCAGATTTTAAAACAACTCAATTAGGCCAATATATTGTAATTGGAGCCGGTAATAGTAAGAGAGCAAAGGTTTATCAGACTGTCACAGTGGAAGTGCAACCAGAAAGTATTGATGGTGAATATAAAATTTATACTAATTATCAAGTAGCTATGAAAACAACCACACCTAATATTGATAAAGAAGCAAGCATTCAGTCTGATTCAGTAAATATTGGTGATATTTTAAACTATAGAGTGAAAATTGATGTACCAGTTTATGCACCAGGTGCTATTGATAAAACTCTTGCAATGACAGATACATTACCAGTAGGATTAGAATTAGTGGAAGATAGCATTAAAGTTTATGGATTTGCCGCAAATGAATATAATCCTGATGTCACACTTCCAGGGGGTAAGTTAGTCATTAATGATGGAGGTAATATTGCATATAGTATAGATACAACTGCTTTAGAGAGTGAATCAACATTCAAAGTCAATTTTACATACGATAATGATCAAATTCGCAGTAGTGCAGTTTTAGTTGTGACATACAATGTTAAAGTAACAGACGAGGCCATTATTGGTGGAGATGGTATGGAAAATAACGCAGGATTACAATTTGCGAATGATCCATTTGTTGAACATAGTGCAGATAATATTACAGAAAAAAATGATACAGAGACAGTTTATACTTATGCAGTAGCAATTAAAAAAGTCGATGGAAGTAATAATAGCATGGTGTTGCCGAATGCAGAATTTGAATTATATCATGCATTTAAAGATGGAGAATATCAAAATCCAGTAATAGATGAAAATGGAAAGAAAATTGTGGTGACAACAGATGCTACTGGTTATGCAATAATTAAAGGTTTAGCAGAAGGAACTTATTACTTAAAAGAGACAAAAGCACCAGCAGGTTATAATCCGATAGTGAATGATGGAACCACTACAATTGTGGTAACAAAAGCTGATGCTAAATATTCAATTACAGAAAATCAGAGCCAAACAATCGTGGTACTTGGAAAAATTACAGGTGATTCAACACAGAGTCAATATGAAGAAAATGGTTTAAAGGCATGGATTAATGATGCAGGTAGTGTAATGTATCAAAATGATCAACCAGATGGTTATAGTCCTGCATATGCTCAGAGTACAAAAGAAGTTACAGGTACAAAAGTAACAGAAGTGGGTGCTGGAACAGGATATCAAGTTTATACTTTAGAAAACAACAAAGGTGCTCAATTACCATCCACAGGTGGTACAGGTAGAAAAGTATTCTACGTTGTTGGTCCTATCTTAATGGTAGGTGCAGGCATTGTTCTTGTAACAAGAAAACGCATGCAGCGTGAAGATTCTTAAAATATTTTTTATGTAAATAACTAATGAGAAAACTAGATGATTGGTTTCTCATAGTATTAGGAACGAGAAGGAGTTTTCCACTGTTCCTTCTCGTTCCAATACAACGATGACTATATATAAATTTTATGAGTGAAAATAGCAATAGGGAGAGAAGCATGAAGAAGCACAAGACTAAGAAAAAAAAGAAAAATCTATCGAACCTATTATTGATTGGAGTATTCTTCGTGGGGCTCTTCGTGGTGCTATATCCAACCTTTAGTGACTTTTTCAATCAGCTCCACGCTTCGAAAGCGATTGTAAATTATGAACGAGCCGTCAATGAGATGTCTGATGAAGAATACGACAAGATTTTAAAGGATGCCAAACAGTATAATAAAAATTTAGTTGCTGGAGATTTTGTGGATGGTAAAGTAAAAGATTCTGTCTATAATTCTTTATTAAATATTGATGGAACTGGCGTTATGGGGTATATTGAAATTAAGAAGTTAGGTGTAAAGTTACCAATCTATCATGGAACTTCAGAAACCATTTTACAAGATAGTGTTGGACATTTAGAAGGAAGTTCCTTACCTGTGGGAGGAAAAGGAACTCATGCTGTTTTAACAGGACATCGAGGACTTCCAACAGCTAAACTATTTACCGATCTGGATCAACTAGAAGAAGGAGATACCTTTCAACTGTTTATCTTAAATGAGGTGCTGACCTATGAAGTCGATAAAATTTCCATTGTAGAGCCAGAGGATATATCCAATTTGATGCCAGTAAAGGGAAAAGATTATGTGACATTAGTGACTTGTACACCGTATGCGGTAAATACTCACCGCTTACTTGTAAGAGGAGTTCGAATAGCTACCCCATATTCTGCGGAACGAGTACCAGCAGATGCGATTATGATCGATCCAATTCTTGTAGCACCAGTGGTGGCAGCTCCGTTACTATTGATTTTATTAATAACACTTCTGGTTTCTACGAAAAAGAATAGAAACAAACACAACAAAGCAATAAAAGAGAAAGGGGAAGGTGAGGAACGTGTTTAGAAGAGGAAGAAAAATAGTAACTGTATTTCTAGTTACCTTATGTGTGATTTTCACCTATTGTATGTCAACATTTTCTAGCGTATATGCAAAGACGACAGCCAATGAATCCATTGATGTAAACGAGTCTACATCATTAACACTACGATACAAAGATGGAGATACCTCTATTAATGGAGCCAGATTTTCGCTATATCAGATAGCAACTGTAGATGGCAATGGAATTTTTACAGCCACAGATGAATTTAAAGATTCTGGTGTCAAATATCAAGGGCTTACAACCAATGAAGAATGGAAAAAGGCGGCAGATGCATTTGCAAAATACATTATGGATCACAATGCGGATAAGCCTGATGCACCAGTAGCTTCAGAAGACAAGATTAATCCAATGAAGACAGGCACAACGGTAGATGGACAGCTTGTATTTGAAGGTACAGCAGAACAAAAAATGTCTACAGGGCTTTATTTGGTTGTTGGCGATCAAACAATGGTTGGTTCTTATCGATATACGGTTGCTCCATTTTTAATGGCATTGCCTAATATGGAAGTCGATCAAAATGGAAATAATTTTTTGGACTATGATGTCACAGTGGAAATTAAATATGGAAAAATAGATACTTCCACTCCTGATCCAGGGCCAGATCCGACTCCAACTCCAGATCCCGACCCAACTCCAGATCCCGATCCTACAATGGAGACTGTTTCTGTTGTGAAAGTTTGGAATGATGCTGATAATGAAGATTCTCGTCCAGAGAGAATTCACGTGAATTTATACCGTGATGGGAATTTTATCGATGGACAAGAGTTGAATGCAGAGAACAATTGGCGTTATACATGGACAGGACTACAATCTGGTGGTACATGGTCTGTTGTGGAAACGGGTGTTGCGGCTCCTTATACGGTAACCTATGGTGGAAGCGGAACAGAATTAACAGTAGAAAATACTTATACAGAGACTATTGATGATAATGAAACTCCTGGTGGTGATAGACCAGGTGGTGGAGAAGATACCGATGGGGAAGATCCAGATCCAGATACCCCAAATATTCCAGCAGAAGATATTCCAGATAATCAGACTCCAGGTGGAAGTTTTAATCCAGGAGATGGAAACGGAAGTGGAGGCGGAGGTGGTAGTAATCAAACGCCAACAGAGACCATCAATGATAACGAAGTTCCATTATCAAGACTGCCACAAACAGGACTGTTACAATGGCCAATTCCTATCTTGGCAATAGCAGGTGTTGTGATTTTTACTTTTGGTTGGTTTGATCAAAATAAAAGGAAGAGAGAAGAACATCATGAAGAGTAAACGTGGACCAATCTGTATGGTAGTTGGTTTCTTACTTTTATTAAGTGCTATTGGTTTGATGGGATATAATAAATGGCAGGAAAGACAATCCGAACAAGTAATATCAGAGGTTATGGAGGAAATGGAGCAAGTGGTTGTGCCAGTAAAACGGAAAGAAAAAGAATTACCAAAGCAACTCCAATCCGTAACAATTGATGGTTATGAATATATTGGAATTCTTTCTCTTCCAACTGTAGATAAAGAATTTCCAATCTTGAAGAGTTGGAGTGATGATTTGTTAAAAATTGCTCCATGCCGATATAAAGGCTCTTATTTAAAAGATAATATGATTATTGCTGGGCATAACTATAGCACTGGATTTGGATTATTAAAATCATTAGAAATAGGAGATCCAGTGGAGTTTACCGACACAATAGGAAATACACAAGAGTATGAAGTACTCAATATAGAAATTATTGAAGGAACGGATATTCAAGGAATGGAAGAGAAAGTTGGTGATGGTTGGGATTTGACATTATTTAGTTGTACTTATGGTGGACAGAGCCGTTATGCCGTTCGATGTGCAAAAGTCGAAGAATAAAAGAATAAAAAAGCCATTGTTTCTTAGAAAAGGAGCAATGGCTTTTTCTGTTATCTTTTAACATTAGAGGCGGAATGTCATTGGTTGTTGAGACATAAGACTATATTTCTTTCTTGTCTCTTCAGTAATAAGCCCTTTTCTCTGTAATTCTTGTAGGCTATTATTCATACTAATCATTCCATCTGTGCTGCCTGTGGCAATGACATTTGAGATTTGATGGCTTTTAGATTCTCGGATCATAGTTCGAATTGCATCAGTAACAGGCATGATTTCAAAGGCTGGAATCAGACGACCGTCTGTAGAAGGGACGAGCTGCTGAGAAACAATCATCTGTAATACCATAGCTAGCTGAACCCGAATTTGTTGTTGAGCATCTGGTGGAAATACATCAATGATGCGATCGATGGTATCGCTAGCTCCTGTGGTATGAAGGGTAGAAATAACAAGGTGGCCAGTTTCAGCAGCTGTGATAGCCGTGCGAATGGTCTCATAGTCACGCATTTCTCCTAGTAAAATAACATCTGGTGCCTGTCTTAGGCATGCTCTTAATCCATCTACATAGCTATCCGTATCCTGTCCAATTTCTCTTTGGGTAACGACAGATTTGTTATGGCGATGTAAGTATTCAATTGGGTCTTCAAGGGTGATAACATGAGCATTTCTTGTATTATTGATACGATCGATAATGCAGGCAAGCGTTGTGGATTTTCCATTTCCAGCAGCCCCTGTAATTAATACAAATCCTTTTCGCATATTTGCGATATTCATAACTGCATCTGGAATGTAGATATCATTTGGATCTGGTAAAGTAAATTGGACGATACGAATGACTGCTCCAAGAGAGCCACGTTGTTTTAGAACGCTAACACGGAAGCGAGAGAGCCCAGGAATAGAAAAGGAGAAGTCATCATCTCCATGAGTCAAGACTTGTTCCATACTGCGTTCATGGCTCAAATGATAGATTTCTTTTATATAATTATCCAACGTATCAGGATAGATTTTTTCTTCATTTAAGTGCTGGATAGTACCATTTATTTTAATGGAGACTGGCATACCAGAGATCATAAAAATGTCAGAGGCATTCATTTTAACTGCTTGTTCTAAAATCTGTTCTATCATAAAGGCATATCCTTTCCCGTCGTTTATTCTCCCGTAAAAACTGGAAGATCTTGATCGATTTCATATTGTGTTTGATTGTGGACTTCGTAGCGTAAAACACTGCGATCAGAGGTTTTTAATGTGACTTGTAATTCCTGTTCTTCTCCAAGTGGAAAAGAGGCGTAAAGAGTTTGTTTTTTAACCTTAGTTGTAATAGAAGAAGAAAGAGAAGATTGTTGAGTCGCTTTTTCTACTGCCTTTGAAGCAGAAGTTCCTTGCTCCATTTCCTGATCCACAGTTTGAATCCATTGTTGAGCGATAGCATCTGTCTTGTAATATTCCTTTACAAATGTTCCATGACGTTTGGAAAAAGTAAGAGAAGAACGAGCGTCACTAGCACTTAATAGAGAAAATACTGCAAGGCATATAATGATGAAAAGAAATAAAATGGTAGCTGTGCCTATTTGGATACGACTTGTTACTACTTGTCTTTTCATAGTGTAAGTCTGCCTCCTTTATAAGTTGTTTATATTTTTAGGAACGTGAGAAGTTTGCAAAGCGTATTTCTCATCGTTGGTCTGGCAAATAGTGAGAACCTGTTAATTCATAGATGGGTTCTGTTTGTCCAATTTGAGTGATTACAACAGATACCGTAACAATATCTTGGTCTTTTGAATAAGTCGTTGTAACTGTGGCATAACAATCATCATTATCCTTGGTTGTTGGTTGCCAAGTGGAAGTGTAATATTCGATGTCTTTATCAGCATGCTGTTCTATTTCTGCAAAAGCAGTCTCTATTTTGCTTTGAGAAAGAGCAATTGCATAGCTTAAATCTTTGGCACTTGTGCTTATTCGATCGGCTTTTACAAAAAGTAGGGCGAAAATTCCTGCACAGATAGCAAAAAAAACACAAACCCATAGCATTTCCATAAGAAATGCATAAGAAGGTCTTTGTTGTTGAAAGTTTTCTCTATAGTTTTTTTTCAATGGAAAATCCTCCTTATTTATGTTAGTTTGTCATAATTGCTTCGAAGCAATAGATGAATGGTATGGGAAGTTTTTTTATTTGTTTCTACTGTAATTCCAAGGAGATTTTTCCCTGTGTCAAAAGTAAAAGATACGTTAGAACAAGGAAGAATAGGAAGACCATCTTTTAGTGTAAGGCCACTATTGTTGGGGGCATACAATTCCATCAAAGACCCGTCTTTTGTATAGATCCATGTTTCAAATTTATCTTCATTTTGCTCTGTTGTAATGACTAATATGTCCTGTCCATCTTCTTTTCGGATTTCAATGGCATCTTGTGAATCCATTTGTCGTATTTTATTTACAATATAATTGGAGGCGGTATCGGAATAAAAAGAATCACTATTTCGTTCCCGAATATTTTGATAAACCTGACTTCCAATTAGAAGCAAGAAGATAGTGCTTAATAGAAAGACTACTAAAAGGAGTAAAGAGAAGATAAGACTCATTTTTCCAGAATGTTCTGAAGAAGTATTACTCTGTCTCATACGAACCTCCTTTCAAAGAGTCAAGACTAATCACCGTAATATCTGGCATTACGTTATCTGCCCATCCATCGTAAAATACGGTAAATCGCTTGTGATCGATAACGACTCCATAATGTTCTTCTAAATATTCCACACTAGGTGGATATCTCCCTTCGATTGCATAGCATTGAATGCTGGCCCGGTTAAGGGCATCTTCTAATGTCCGTTGCTTTTCCTCCAATGCTTTTTGAGTCATTTTAGGAAAGACTATCATAAGAAAAACAAGGAGAGCCATAAAAATTAGGATAGAGAAAAAAATAGCGCTCCTTTTTCTTTTTGTTGTCTTCATTGTAGTAACTCCTTTCTCTTATCCAATAGCAGATAGGACGCCAACTAATGGTAACATAACAGAGAGCAATACCATTCCTGTTGCAAGAGCAAGAATGAAAACAATCATTGGTTCTAGCCGAGAGATTAAATTTTGAATGGCTTCATGAGTGTATCGTTCATAGTTTTCATCAAGATGGCGAAGGACAGGTTCTAATTGACCAGTAGCTGTTCCTGTTTTTACCATTTGCAAATCAAAGTCAGTGAAAAGTTGTGCTTGTTCCACTGCCTCACTAAAACTTTTTCCATCATTTAATGCAGAGGAACACTGTTTGATTTTTTCTTGAATTGTTTTGTTCGTAACGATCCGTTCTGCAAGGGAGCAAGCATTTTTTAGATCTAGGCCACAGGGATAAGCCGTTGCCATAATAGAGCAGAAACGATGGAGTCCAATGGAGGACGAAATAGAAGAATGTCTTTCAATCAGAGAGAAAAGTTTTTGAATGAAAGCATTTTCCTTATTTTGGTGAGAATGGAACCATATAAAAAGGAAGAGGAGTAATAAAAGAAAGGATAAGATCAGTGCAATACCGCTTAAAATTCCTCCTACTTCAATAGCAATCGTTGCAACTTTAGGAATGCTAGCGCCAAGTTGTGTATAAACACCAGTAAATAAGGGCATAACTTTTGTAAATAGAACAAAAAGAATTGCCATTAACATCATTAGCATAATGGTTGGAGAGGTAATCGCTCTTCGTAAGTTTTCATTGGTATAATGCTCTTGTTCATAATATTCAGATAAACGTTCCATAGTAATATCTAGCGTTCCTGTCCGTTCGCCTAATAAAGTCATGTAGAGGACATAAGGAGGGAAACAAGAGGTTTCTTTTATCGCTTGACTAAAAGAGATTCCTTGATTTAGTTGTTCTGCCATAGTTTTTAATATTTGGCTATGTTCTTTGTTCCCTGAATCTTTTGCCATTAAGAGCAACCCTTCAGATAGAGGAGTCGCAGATTTTAATAACATGGAAATTTGTAGGCAAAAGCGAGAGAGTGTTAAGCCTGTAAATAATGTTGTCTGTTTCATAGGAACTCCTTTCTATATAGTAATAATCAATTGTGTTAGAGCATTAATAAATAAATTTTGCCGAATAATTTTTAGAATTAGAGATATACTTCTTTGTGGAAGCACTATTTTTTCCAGTAGAAGCAAAAGTAGGATCTAGATATCTCCAACTTTTTCCATCAAAGTAAATAATGTTGTCGATCCAACCTTTTCCTTTAATATAAACACTTACCCATGCATGATAGACATCTCCTGCATATCCAATTACAAGTTTTGTTGGAATCCCTTGGGAGCGAAGCATGGAAGTCATTAAGGAAGCATAGTCAAAACAAATGCCTTTTTTTGTTGCTAATGTTTTATCTGGATTTGGTAAGTATCCGCTTTGAACCGTTTTTGCTTTTTGGTAGTCATAAGAAACTGTTTTTAAAACATATTGATATACTTTTTTTACTTTATTCAGCTGGTTTTTCTCTTTTTTTACAAGAGAGGTTGCTTTTTTTACGGATTTCGAATTGGCAGTATAATTACAAAACTGGTTTGGATAGAGAAATGGTTCTAAAGAGTTTTTTAGTTTAACTGAGATGTCTTGACTTACAATTTGAGCATAAGAGCTTCCACTTACGTTTTCAAAGATTTTAATGTTATAAGTGCCATTTCCTTCTGTAAGGGGGAAGGTTTCGTACTTATTTCTTGCATTTAAATCGTAAGTATAGGTTGTTGTTTTTGTAATTCGAACTTTAATTTTTGAATTACTTCCTGTATATTTAATCATAATATAACCGCTAGATAGATTAGAGGCATCAATGGTGGTATTGTTGTTTTTATATACTTTTTTTCCAGAGGCTACAGGAACCTTGACTTTAGCATAGATTGGTTCTAAAGTTGGTAGAACAAAGGAAGCTAGTAGAATAAGAACCAGAGAGAAAATGAAGATCCAGTTTTTATGAGCCTTTAACTTTCCAACAATAGTGAGGGAAGTACTTTGCATAAAATCACCTGCTTTCCTTATAATAATAGAATTGTTAATTATTATAATTAAGAGTTTATATAGAATTAAGAAATCGCTAAGATCTCTTGTTTAATTCTATTTTTACATAATTTAGTAATATTTACAACAGAAAGTTCTAGAAATCGCTAAAAAATAATGGGGAAAAAATATAAAAGATTCATGAAAAACACCTTGACAAAAATCCCCAGTGATAATATAATCTAGAAATGTGCGTAACTTTTTATGCGAGAACAACGAGTCATGTAAGGCGTGACGCCTTATAGGATGATTGCTCGCAGACGTGAAAAGATTACTTTTCATGATGTTAGCGCACAGGCTTGTAAACAAGCAACCAACAGTTTACAAATATTGCAGGAGGTGAAAAGAATGCCAACATTTAACCAATTAGTTAGAAAAGGTAGAAAGTCAGTAGAAAAGAAAAGTACTGCACCAGCTCTTCAGAAAGGATATAACTCTTTAAAGAAGAAAACAACTGATGCAAGCGCTCCTCAGAAGAGAGGTGTGTGTACAGCAGTTAAAACAGCGACTCCTAAGAAACCTAACTCTGCTCTTCGTAAAATTGCCAGAGTTCGTCTTTCTAACGGAATCGAAGTAACTAGCTACATCCCTGGTGAAGGACACAACCTTCAGGAACATAGCGTTGTTCTTATCCGTGGTGGTAGAGTTAAAGACTTACCAGGTACTCGTTATCACATCGTTCGTGGTACATTAGATACTGCAGGTGTAGCAAACCGTCGTCAGGCTCGTTCTAAATACGGCGCTAAGAGACCAAAAGCTGGTAAGTAATTTATAATTACCAAAAATTATAATCTTTAACAAAATTCACAGTTTAATATTCATGCTGGAAAGCAATATTTGGCCTGTAGGTTGCAGGAGATAGATAGAAGCGTCCTAGCATGACACTTGACATAGTTTTCAAAGGAAACACTGTGAGTACCTAAGAATTAATATTTATTAAGGAGGGAAGTACCGTGCCACGTAAAGGACATATTTCAAAAAGAGATGTATTAGCAGATCCAATTTACAATAACAAAGTCGTTACTAAACTTATCAACAACATTATGTTAGATGGTAAGAAAGGTGTAGCTCAGAAAATCGTTTACGGTGCATTTGCACGCGTAGAAGAAAAAGCTGGAAAACCAGCTCTTGAAGTATTTGAAGAAGCTATGAACAACATCATGCCTGTATTAGAGGTAAAAGCAAGACGTATCGGTGGAGCTACTTACCAAGTACCTATCGAAGTTCGTCCAGATAGAAGACAAGCATTAGCTCTTCGTTGGATCACATTGTATTCTCGTAAAAGAGGAGAAAAAACAATGGAAGAAAGATTAGCAGGAGAAATCTTAGACGCTGCTAACAATACTGGTGCATCTGTAAAGAAAAAAGAAGATATGCACAAAATGGCAGATGCAAACAAAGCATTCGCTCATTACAGATTCTAATCATAAGTATCCAAAGATATTTATGGTGGATAGGCAATCACCGAACGGAAATACATCGTATTTTTGTTCGGTGTTCTGCCAATGTGTCAATATAAACAAATTTCGTGCCAATCATTTACGCAATGAAGTGGCATAAAATAGCTGAACGGTATAGTTTGGATTGCGTTTAAAACAAAATACAAAAGAAAACTATATTTGTCTGAAATATTTTAGGAGGAAAAAACCTTGGCTGGAAGAGAATATCCATTAGAAAGAACCAGAAATATTGGTATTATGGCTCATATTGATGCTGGTAAAACAACATTAACAGAGCGTATCCTTTATTATACTGGTGTAAACTATAAAATTGGTAATACTCATGAAGGTAATGCTACTATGGACTGGATGGAGCAGGAACAAGAACGTGGTATCACAATCACTTCCGCTGCTACAACTTGCCACTGGACATTACAACATGAAAACAAAGTGTTACCAGGAACACCAGAAAACCGTATTAACATTATCGATACACCGGGACACGTTGACTTTACAGTAGAAGTAGAACGTTCTCTTCGTGTACTTGATGGTGCAGTTGGTGTATTCTGTGCTAAAGGTGGTGTAGAACCTCAGTCAGAAAACGTATGGCGTCAGGCTGACACATACAACGTACCTAGAATGGCGTTCATCAACAAAATGGACATCTTAGGTGCTGACTTCTACAACGCTGTTCAACAAATCAAAGATCGTTTAGGTAAAAATGCAGTTCCTGTAACATTACCAATCGGTGCAGAAGATGAATTCAAAGGTGTTATCGATTTATTCGAAATGCAAGCTTACATCTACAATGATGATAAGGGTGAAGACATCACAATCACAGAAATTCCAGAAGACATGAAAGATGACGCTGAATTATGGCGTGAAGACATGGTTGAAAAGATCTGTGAAACAGATGACGAATTAATGATGGCTTACTTAGAAGGTGAAGAACCAACTCAAGAACAGTTAGAAGCTGCTATGCGTAAAGCTACATGTAACTGTACAATGGTTCCTGTATTCTGTGGTTCTGCATACCGTAACAAAGGTGTTCAGAAATTACTTGATGGTGTTATCAAATTCATGCCAGCACCAACTGATATCGAAGCTATCAAAGGTGTTGACGAAGATGGTAACGAAATCGTTAGAATTTCTTCTGACGAAGAACCATTCGCAGCTTTAGCATTCAAGATCATGGCTGACCCATTCGTTGGTAAATTAGCGTTCTTCCGTGTGTATTCAGGAACAATGAACTCTGGTTCTTACGTTCTTAATGCAACAAAAGGTAAAAAAGAACGTGTTGGTCGTATCTTACAGATGCATGCCAACAACAGACAGGAAATCAGCAAAGTATACTCTGGAGATATCGCAGCTGCTGTAGGTTTCAAATTTACAACAACTGGTGATACAATCTGTGACGAACAGCATCCAGTTATTCTTGAATCTATGGAATTCCCAGAACCAGTTATCGAGCTTGCTATCGAGCCTAAGACAAAAGCTGGACAGGGTAAATTAGGTGAAGCTTTAGCAAAACTTGCTGAAGAAGATCCAACATTCCGTGCTCATACAGATCAAGAAACAGGACAGACAATCATCGCTGGTATGGGTGAGTTACACTTAGAGATCATCGTAGACCGTCTTCTTCGTGAATTCAAAGTAGAAGCAAACGTTGGTGCTCCACAGGTAGCTTACAAAGAAACAATCACAAAAGAAGTTGATGTTGATTCTAAATACGCAAAACAGTCTGGTGGTCGTGGACAGTATGGTCACTGTAAAGTTAAATTTGCTCCAATGGATGCAAACGGTGAAGAATTATTCAAATTCGAATCTTCAGTAGTTGGTGGTGCAATTCCTAAAGAATACATCCCAGCTGTAGGTGAAGGTATCGAAGAAGCAACAAAAGCTGGTATCCTTGGTGGATTCCCAGTAGTTGGTATCCATGCAAACGTATACGATGGTTCTTACCATGAAGTCGATTCAAGTGAAATGGCATTCCACATTGCTGGTTCTTTAGCATTTAAAGAAGCTATGCAAAAAGCTGGTGCTGTATTACTTGAGCCAATCATGAAAGTAGAAGTTGCTACTCCAGAAGACTACATGGGAGACGTTATCGGTGATATCAACTCTCGTCGTGGACGTATCGAAGGTATGGACGACGTTGGTGGTGGAAAAATGATTCGTGCATTCGTTCCACTTGCTGAAATGTTCGGATATGCAACAGATCTTCGTTCTAGAACTCAGGGACGTGGTAACTACTCTATGTTCTTCGAAAAATATGAGCAAGTACCTAAGTCTGTACAAGAAAAAGTTATCGCTGACAGACAGAAATAATCAAACAGTCTCGTTTGGAGAAAATTTCTTGTAAAATAAGGGCTTTCCTGTGAAAAAATTCTTGAAAAAAAAGCAGGAATGCAATATAATCAAAGTAAATATGAGTAGCCCGCTCTAAGTGGGCGGGTACTCTTATATATAAGTTTTGTAAATGATGCCGATAAGGCAGATAATAAAAGGAGGACATTTTAAAATGGCTAAAGCTAAGTTTGAAAGAAGTAAACCACACTGTAATATTGGTACTATCGGTCACGTTGACCATGGTAAAACAACATTAACAGCTGCTATCACAAAAACATTACATGAAAGATTAGGAACAGGTGAAGCTGTTGCTTTCGAAAACATCGATAAAGCTCCAGAAGAAAGAGAACGTGGAATCACAATCTCTACATCTCACGTAGAATACGAATCTAAAAAACGTCACTACGCTCACGTTGACTGCCCAGGCCATGCTGACTACGTTAAAAACATGATCACTGGTGCTGCTCAGATGGACGGAGCTATCTTAGTAGTAGCTGCTACAGATGGTGTTATGGCTCAGACTAAAGAACACATCTTATTATCTCGTCAGGTAGGTGTACCTTACATCGTAGTATTCATGAACAAATGTGACATGGTAGACGATGAAGAATTACTTGAATTAGTAGAAATGGAAATCAGAGAATTATTAAACGAATACGAATTCCCAGGAGATGATACTCCAGTTATTCGTGGTTCTGCTTTAAAAGCTCTTGAAGATCCAACAAGCGAATGGGGAGACAAAATCCTTGAACTCTTCGACGCAGTTGATGAATGGATTCCAGATCCACAGCGTGAAACAGACAAACCTTTCTTAATGCCAGTAGAAGATATCTTCTCTATCACAGGTCGTGGTACAGTTGCTACAGGTAGAGTAGAACGTGGTGTACTTCATGTATCTGAAGAAGTAGAAATCGTTGGTATCAAAGAAGAAACAAGAAAAGTTGTTGTAACAGGTATCGAAATGTTCCGTAAACTCTTAGACGAAGCTCAGGCTGGTGATAACATCGGTGCTTTACTTCGTGGTGTTCAGAGAACAGATATCGAAAGAGGACAGGTTTTAGCTAAACCAGGTTCTGTTACTTGCCATACAAAATTCACAGCTCAGGTTTACGTTTTAACAAAAGATGAAGGTGGACGTCATACTCCTTTCTTCAACAACTACAGACCACAGTTCTACTTCAGAACAACTGACGTAACAGGTGTTTGTAACTTACCAGAAGGTACAGAAATGTGCATGCCTGGTGACAACGTAGAAATGACAATTGAATTAATTCACCCAATCGCTATGGAACAGGGTCTTACATTCGCTATCCGTGAAGGTGGACGTACAGTAGGATCAGGCCGTGTTGCTACAATCATCGAATAATTTTAATTGGTGATTTTGTGAAAAGGGCTCGTAAGTCGAGATTCTTATCACAGGTGAATCATAATTGATTTTAAGCCCAGAAAACTTAGGTTTTCTGGGCTTTTTATTATTTTATCATCCTATTTTAAGAAAAATATGAGATAATAAATAAGAACAGAAAACTATTTATTATAAAATGCGAAAAGGGGGATTTTATGAGAATTTTAGTTGCAGAAGATGAAAGAGATTTAAATGCTCTTTTGAAGAAACGATTGGAAGCACAAAAGTATACGGTGGATGCTTGTATGGATGGAGAAGAAGCATTGGAATATCTTTCTTGTGCAGAATACGATGCAGTTATTTTAGACATTATGATGCCAAAGAAATCTGGATTAGAAGTATTGAAACAATTGCGAAGCCAAAAAAATTCAGTTCCCGTTTTGCTATTAACTGCCAAAGATTCCATAGAAGATCGGGTGATAGGATTAGACCTTGGTGCAGATGATTATCTTGTAAAGCCGTTTGCATTTGAAGAATTACTGGCTAGAATTCGGGTTATGATCCGTAAAAATGCTACAGTAAAAGATAATTGCTGTCAGATTGCAGATTTAAAGGTGTATTTAGACTCCCATCAAGTATTTCGAGGAGATACAGAGATTTCTTTATCCAACAAAGAATTTTCGATTCTTCGCTATATGATTTTAAATCAAGGAATCGTATTATCCAGGGATAAAATCGAACAGCATATATGGAACTATGACTATACCGGAGGTTCTAATGTTATCGATGTGTATATCCGATATTTACGAAAAAAGATTGATAGTGGATTTGAACCAAAACTGATTCATACCGTTCGTGGTGCAGGTTATGTGCTAAAAATTCAGGAGTCCATACACAAGTAATTAAGAAGTGCAGGAGTAAGATGTTGATAAAAAAAGAAAAAAGTGATTGTTTATGTGGAAAAAATAAGAAACAGAGAATATCAGCAAAATGGAAGTTAACCATTCTATACACAGGTTTTTTAATGTTAATGGCAATTGCATCTCTTGCCATCTTACTATCCATTAGCAATAGTCAGATATTAGCCTCTGTAAAGAAACAATTGGAATCAGAAGTTCTAGAAGGAAATGAATATTTGGAATGGGATGATGGAGAGCTAGAAGTAGATTCTGATATTATGGAAGTAGAAAGTGGTGTCTATTTATCCGTTTATGATGAAGAGGGGCAGATTATTTATGGAACGATACCCTATCAGTTTACCGAGGAAGTGCCTTTACAGAGTGGGCAATTGAGAACATTGACTTCTAATGGAATTAAGTGGTATGTGTTTGATAATTCCGTTGATTTAGGTGGACATGGCAACGTTTATGTGAGAGGAATTACTTCCGTTACAAAGGCAGAGGAAAGTTTCCTTGTTTTAATTCGCACTTCTCTTATCTTTTTGCCGTTGATTGTAGTTATTACAGCTATTATCGGCTATCGATTTACTAGTCGGACATTGCGACCAGTGGATAATATGATACAAGGGGTACAAGAAATCTGTGAAAAGGAAGACTTATCAAAACGAATTTCAATGGAAGCGGGAAATGACGAAATCCATCGGTTGGCTCAGTTATTCAATCAAATGTTAGGACAATTAGAGACGGCTTTTGAGAGAGAAAAGCAGTTTACCTCAGATGTATCTCATGAGCTTCGAACACCGATTACGGTAATATTATCTCATTGTGAATATTTATTAGAGCAAGATATGTCAAAAGAAGAACAAAAACGAGAGATTGAAGTGATCTATAAAAAGGCGAGAAATATGTCACAATTAGTCTCTCAGATTTTAATGATTTCAAGGGCAGAGCGAGATAAACTGCCGATTCATTTTGAAGAATTACCTATAAGCGAATTGACAGAAATGATTGTGGATGAACAACAAGAGATTGCAAAGAAAAAAAATATTACGATTCAACAGGAATTAGAGGAAGGATTAATGGCAGAAGTGGATGAGACATTTTTAATTCGTCTGTGGGTGAATCTAATTTCTAATGCCATTTCTTATGGAAAGGAAAATGGAACGGTAATGGTGACGTTATCTGGAGAGGGGGATAAAATACGAGGACAAGTAAAAGACGATGGAATTGGGATTTCCAAGGAAGATTTACCACATATTTGGGAGCGATTTTATCGTGCAGATCAGTCTCGTACATTAGGACAGGATTCTTCTTCTGGACTCGGACTTCCCATGGTAAAATGGATTATAAAAGCTCATCATGGAGAGATTCATGTAGAAAGTGAGGAGGGTAAAGGGACAACTTTTTCTTTTGTAATTCCAAAAAAACAACAAAAGGTTGCTGATAGTTTTTAATGTTCTTTTAATTTTGATACTTTATAGTATAATTATCAAAACAAAGGATACTATAATAACAAATAAAAAACTAGAGAAAATGGAATACAAGAAAATGGAGGTAATCTTATGAAAAGATCATTCTTAAAAACATTCGCAGTTTTATCTTTATCAGGGCTTTTATTAGTGGGATGTAGTTCCAATAATAATCCAACGACGAATAATGGAAATACTGGGGCAGGTACAACAACTAGCCAAACAACAGGGCAAGTAGACAATAATACAAACTCTACACAAAATTCTAATACGACAGAAAATAACTCTGTAACTAATAACTCAGCAACAAATAACTCTGGTGAGATTACAGAAGAAGAAGCAAAAACAATTGCTTATGAAAATGCTGGAGTAAAAGCAAAAGATGTTACTAATGTTCAAGTAAAAAAAGATATGGACGATGGAGTTGTTGTTTATGAAGTGGAATTTTTTACAGCAACGAAAAAATATGAGTACCATATTAAAGCATCTGATGGAAAAGTATTGAAATTAGAAAATGAAACAATAAAAAATAGTCAGACTGGAAATACAAATCAGAAGCAGTTAACGGAGGATGAGGCAAAAAAGATTGCACTTAAGAAAGTATCAGGAGCTACACAAAATGATATTCGCATTAAATTAGATAATGATGGTGGAAGATTACAATACGAAGGTGAAATTATTTATGATGGAACCGAATATGAATTTGATATTGATGCATATACAGGTGAAATTTTATCTTGGGAAGAAGCCCCTGAGTTTGATTGAGAAATAGGATAAGATAACTTAGAAATTTCCTATAAAAAAGAGGAATAGGCATAGTTTGTCTATTCCTTTTTTTGATCATAGTAAGTAATTAATATTCATTTCATATACGAGGAAATAGAAGTTTTTATTGGTTAAAAATCACTATATGTAAACGAGGTACACTTTGATGGAGCGTTGCATACTTCTCTATAACAGTTCTAAATAATTGGATGAAAGAATTGATTATCTAGTCAAGATAAACTATAATAGTTATGAGAGAATAAAAAATTTAAACAAGTCTTTTGTACTCAAAAGGAAGGAGTGTGTGAAAATGTTAGATCAAAAAGTAGTAGAACTTTTAAACTATCAAGTAAATCGAGAATTTTATTCTGCTTACTTATATTTAGAGCTATCTAATTTTTATGAAGAAAAAGGATTACATGGATTCCAAAATTGGTATCGTGTGCAAGCGCAAGAAGAGCGCGATCATGCCATGTTATTCTATCAATACTTACATAATAATAATGCAAGAGTAGTGTTAGAAACAATTGAAAAGCCAAACGTTACGTTAAACACATTAATGGATCCATTAAAAGTTGGTTTACAACATGAATATTATGTAACTGGTTTAATTCATGCCATTTATGATGCGGCACATAGCGTAAAAGATTTTAGAACAACACAGTTCTTAGATTGGTTTGTAAAAGAACAAGGAGAAGAAGAAAATAATGCCAACGATCTTGTAACAAGAATGGAATTATTCGGAGAAGATCCAAAGAGTCTTTATATGTTAGATAATGAGTTGAATGGAAGAGTTTATACACCACCATCTTTAGTTCTATAATAAAATCTATGTGAGGAGAAACTGCTATTGAGTTCAAGGAAAAGAGCTTAATAGCAGTTTTTTCTTATTATTAATTTACTTGTCAGTAGCTTTTAGTTGGTGGTACAATGACTCTTGAAGCTTTTCTAAATAGAATAAAAAATGCAAAAAATAGTATGGAGGTGAGAAGTTTGGAAAAGATAAAAAATCAATTGTTGGAGTATAAAGAATTGTTATTTTTAGCTCTTTGTGGACTTTTTATTGGAGTTGTTGTTGGAGCTATTGATGCAGGATTTGGTCGTGTGTTATTGGCAATTACTTCTTTTCGAGATTCCAATATTGTCTGGCTTCTTCCTTGGTTAGCGCCGGCGGGAGTCGTCATCGTGTGGTTTTATCAAAAGTTTGGTGGAACAAGTAGTAAAGGAATGGGACTTGTATTTGAAGCAGGACATGGCACGGAAGAAGAGATTCCGCTTCGTTTAATTCCATTTGTAATCGGAGGTACTTGGTTAACCCATCTATTTGGAGGAAGTGCTGGGAGAGAAGGTGTTGCGGTACAAATCGGTGCTACATTTTCCCATTGGTTTGGAAGAAAAATTGGAGGGAAAGAAAGGGCAAAGGTATTTCTTGTAGCAGGTATGGCAGCAGGATTTGCAGGGCTTTTTGGCACTCCTCTTGCAGCAGTTTTATTTGCATTGGAAGTTTTGGTATGTGGTGCTTTACAATATGAAGCTCTTATTATGGCAGTCGTATCGGCGTTTACAGCAAGTATGACAGCAGGGGCATTAGGGCTTGAAAAGTTTGAACGCCACTTAGGAGTTTCCGTCCAGTTGAATGGCAAATTATTGCTAATACTAGCTTGTCTTGGAATTATTTTTGGACTAGTAGGTGCTCTTTTTGCCGTGTCATTAAAAATAATGAAGCAGAAGTTAGGGGAAGCGTTAAAAAATCCGATTATTCGCATTTTACTGTGTGGAATTTTATTATCCATCTTATTACTTTTGTTGAATAGAGGTCGATATGCAGGGCTTGGAACGAATTTAATTCATGCATCGTTTGAAGGAGAAACGCTCTATTCTTATGATTGGATTTTAAAATTACTGCTCACAGTATTTACGTTGTCAGCAGGATTTCAAGGGGGAGAGGTAACACCACTCTTTTCAATTGGAGCAAGCCTTGGAGTCGTTGTTGCACCATTTTTTGGTATCCCTTCCCTATTAGGGGCAGCATTAGGTTATGCGGCTGTGTTTGGAAGCGCTACCAATACCTTTCTTGCACCAATGTTCATTGGAGCAGAAGTGTTTGGATATGAATACTTACCATGTTTTTTCGTCGTGTGCACTTTTGCATACCTTGTAAACGGAAATCACACGATTTATTCTTTACAGCGCTCTATTTTAAAGAAATCATAATAAAAAATATAAGATCATGGTTTGCAAATAGGATAAGAGGTTGTTAGAAAAAGGTTACTAATTGATAAGAAGGAAATAAAAGGAGAATTATTAAGATGGCATATCGAGTTGCAAGAAAAGAAGATATTGATTTCCTCGTTCAGATTGTAAAAGATGCAAAAGCGTTTATGAAAGAAAACGGATTTGAACAATGGACAGAAGGATATCCAACAGAGGAGCATATTTTAGAAGATATTAAAAAAGAAGAATGTTATCTTTGGGAAGAAGAGGGCATGATCTGTGGAATGATGACTCTTTCCTTTGAGGGAGAGGCTGTCTATGAAGGATTACAAAAAGGAAACTGGAATACTGGCAACGTTTATGGGACGATCCATCGCTTTGCGGTGAGTAAGGAAGCGAGAGGAAGAGGAATTTCAGGTAAACTAATACAATTAGCAGAACAGCTTTGTAAAGAACAAAAGGTAAGTGGAATTAGAGTGGATACTCATAGGAAAAATAATATTATGAAAAAATTTCTAAAAAGCCATGGATACCAGCAATGTGGAATCGTTTGTTATGATGAAAAAGAAGACGGAGAAAGAGTTGCCTATGATAAGCAATTGAATTAACTTGTCAGGCTATTGATTTTCCAATATCTAGGTAGTATGATAAAGAAGATGACGCGAAGAGACGCGCCTTGGGAGTTTCTCGTGTATCCACAATGGAAAGTACACTATAAGAGAAATTAGGTATTTTCTTATAGTGTATATTTCAAAGGGATACGACGAATGAAGCCAAAGGAATGTGTTTCATCGTTTACAAGAAAACAAAGAATGGAGAAAGGAGGCAGAACAAAATGATGAATTTCATTAACAATGTAAGTAACACAATGAATATGAATAATAACATTCAACCAAATCAATGTAAGAACTGCCTTACTTTTGTTCTATGGACGTTAGAGAGCTTAGAGAAACAAATATTACCAACATGATATTAGCATTTTTGCATATGTTTTAGTATTTTGAGGGTTTCTATTGCTTTTATAGTTTTTTAGCGATGTGAAAAGAGAAATCAGAACTTAGTACCGCAGTCTAGTAGGACTGCGGTTTTTTGTTACGCTAAAACAACGAGCTAACAAGTCTATGGAAAGAAAGCTGGATACAGAAAGGGGAAGAAGAGACAGAATGAAGTATTTATGGAAACAAGTGAAGCAATACTGGTGGTTTTATATATTGGGATTTACTGCGATGATTCTCAGTATTTGTCTTGACATGGCTGGTCCAAAGATTACACAGGCTTTGATTGATAAGGTCATCGTCGGCGGACAAATGAAGATTTTAATGAAATTACTGCTGGGGCTATTAGGAATTGGGTTTGGAAGAGCCATTTTTCAGTACATAAAAGAGTTTACATTTGACTGTATCGGCGTATCGGTCGGTTGTAAAATTCGAAAAGGACTGTTTGACCACATTCAAAAATTATCAGTTAGCTACTTTGACAAACATAACACAGGAGAGCTGATGGCTCGAGTAAAAGATGATGTGGATCGCATTTCCAATGCACTAGGATTTATTGGAATGTTAGCAGTTGAGTGTGTTATACATACAATTCTAGTGATTGTCTGTATGGTGCGGATTAGCCCAACACTTACCCTATTACCATTACTGGCAATGCCGATTGTAGGATTTTGTGCCATTCGTATGGAAAACAAGTTAGGAACTGTTTTTGAAAATATTAGTGAGGAAACTGCTCGCCTAAATACGGTAGCACAGGAAAATCTAGCAGGTGTTCGAACCGTAAAAGCATTTGCAAGAGAACGGTATGAAATTAAGAAATTCAAAAAAAGAAATCAGGCATTTTATGATATTAATATGGAACAGGCCAAGTTGGTTGCCATTTATCAACCGGTCATTTCTTTCGTTGGAAAAATCCTTTTAATGGTTGTGGTTGTCGTTGGTGGTGTCCTTGTTATTAAAGGAAAAATGACAATTGGTCAGTTAGGAGCTTTTACGGAATATTCCAATAATATTATCTGGCCAATGGAATTGCTTGGTTGGTTAAGCAATGATATTGCGGCAGCCTTTGCTTCTAATAAGAAGATTCAAAAAATCTTAAAAGAAGAACCAGAGATTCAAACACCAGAAAATCCAAGTGTATTAAAAGAAATAAAAGGGGATGTTACCTTTGAAAATGTAGGGCTTTCTTTCCAAGGAAAAGAAGTGTTAAAACATATTAATTTTTCCTTAAAAGCAGGGAAAACGCTAGGAATTATGGGAGTTACAGGTTCAGGAAAAACTTTGATTATTCAACTTCTTCAGAGGTTTTATGATACGAGTGAAGGTAGAATTCTTTTAGATGGAGTCGATATTAAAGATCTTTCTATCGCTCAGCTGAGAAGTAGCATGGCGGTTGTATTACAAGACGTCTTTTTATTTTCTGATACCGTAGAAGAGAATATAAAAACAGGACGAAAAGAGTCTCTCGATCGAGAAATGGTAGAGTGGGCAGCTTCTCGTGCGAGTGCTTCTTCTTTTATCGAAAATTTAGAAGAAGGATATGAAACCGTCGTTGGAGAGCGAGGAGTAGGATTATCAGGAGGACAAAAGCAAAGAATTAGTATTGCAAGAGCCATTGCAAAAGAAACTCCGATTCTTATTTTAGATGATTCCACGTCTGCTCTTGATATGGAAACAGAACAAGAAATTCATAAAAATTTAGAACAAGTGAAAAATGCCACAAAAATTATTATTGGACATCGGATATCCGCTGTTCGAAATGCAGATGAAATCTTAATTTTAAGAGATGGAGAAATTGTAGAACGAGGAAGTCATGATGAGCTTATGAAGAAAAAAGGAGAGTATTATCAGACTTATTGTGTTCAATATGGAGAGGAGGAAGCGTTATGGCAGTAAATGCAATTCGAGAAGATGAAGAGCAAAAAGAGGTATTGAAAAAAGATACGTTGCTTCGGCTCTACCGCTATTTGTTGCGCTATCCAAAAGAATTGATTATTGTAGCAATTATTATGGCAATTACGGTTGGGATTAGCATGATCGGGCCTTTATTGGTAGAAAGAGCCGTGAATGTGAATGTAGCACAAAAAGATATCAAAGGATTATTAGAAATTGGAATTTTGGCAGTGATACTTTTTTGTATTTATGCCATAGGAATGTCTATTCGCATGTTAATTATGGCAAAAGTATCCAATGATATATTGCTTCGCATTCGAGAAGATCTGTTTGAACATATTCAAACGTTGAGCTTTCATTTCTTTGATAGCAGACCAACGGGAAAAATATTAGCTCGAATTATTGGCGATGTAAATGCGTTAAAAGATGTATTATCGGATAGTGTAATAAAGTTGATTCCAGATTTTATTACAATTGTAGGGATTGCTATCATTATGATTGTAAAAAATGCTTCTCTGGCCTTATCTGCATTTATTACACTTCCGTTATTGGCAGCAGGAATGTTTTTTATTCAGACAAAAGCCCATAAACTTTGGCAAATTCATAGAAAGAAAAACTCCAATTTAAATGCCTTTGTCCATGAAGACTTTTCAGGAATTCGTATTGTACAAAGTTTTGCAGCGGAAGAAGAGACGAAAAAAGATTTTTATCATATGGCAGAAGAACAAAGGGATTCCTTTATCCATGCGGTGCGTTTAGCCGATGCATTTGGGCCTGTTGTTGAAATTACATGGGGAATTGGAGCATTTTTATTATACTATATTGGAATTAAAGTTATTGGGGTTGGAAAGGTAGAAATTGGAACGTTCCTAGCATTCTCCACTTACTTATCCATGTTTTGGAGTCCAATCAGAAACTTAGCAAACTTTTATAATAAGTTGACAACTAATTTATCGGCAGCGGAGCGTGTATTTGATATTTTAGATACAAAAGCAGATATTGCAGACTGTGAAAAGGCAGAGGAGCTTCCAAATATTTTAGGAGAAGTTACGTTTGATCATGTGAGCTTTGCCTACCAAGATGCACCAGAAAAATTTGTATTAAAAGATGTAAATTTCCAAGTAAAACCAGGGGAAACGATCGCTTTAGTTGGTCCAACAGGAGCAGGAAAGACTACCATTGTCAATTTAATTAGCCGTTTTTATGAAGTGACGAAAGGAGATATTTTCTTAGATGGCTACTCTTTGAAAAAAGTTTCTTTACATAGTTTAAGAAAGCAAATGGGAATTATGACACAGGATAATTTCTTGTTTTCTGGCACCATTAAAGAAAATATTCGATATGGACGCCTTGATGCGACCGAAGAAGAAATTATTGCAGCAGCAAAAGCGGTTCATGCTCATGAATTTATTATGGAATTAGAACATGGATATGATACCGAGATTAGTGAACGAGGAAGTCAGTTATCCATTGGACAAAGACAGCTATTGGCATTTGCTCGAACGATGGTATCGGATCCAAGAATATTGATATTAGATGAGGCAACATCAAGCATTGATACCCATACGGAGCGATTAGTACAGCAGGGAATTGAAAGCTTATTGAAAGGAAGAACCTCTTTCGTAATTGCCCATCGTTTGTCTACCATTCGAAAGGCAGATCGAATCTTTGTTATCGACCAAGGAAATATTATGGAATCGGGAAATCATGAGGAATTAATGGCAAAAAAAGGAGCTTATTATCAGTTATATGAGAGCCAATTCCTTTAAAATATCGTTGGTTGGTAGTTATCACAATTTATGCGACCATAGTTCTTGATTCATTGTCTTTATGAAAATGTAGGGGCTGTCACACAAATGATTGTGTGACAGCCCCTTCGTGCTATTTTTCTTCCATATCAAATATGTACTATTTTGCAAAGAAAGAAAAATAATAATACAAAAAATTAAAGTTCCGAGCTATAATAGAAGTGCTCATGCCTTTTTTGTATAAGTATGAACCCAATCGACTTTTAACAAATAGATTAAGAATATAATCGAACTTAAAAACCAAGTAAGAGGGTATGCCCAGAAAATCGCGTTGATAACAGGAATATATTTCACGATAATTGTAATATAAGAAACGCGAATAATACACCAGCAGAGCATCATAATAAACATGGGAACGGTTGATTTTCCTGCTCCTCTTAAAATACCAGCAATACAGTGGGAAAAAGAGAGTAAGAAATAAAATAGAGTAACCGTTCTTGCTTGGGCAGTACCAAAAGCGATAACTTCAGGATTATCATTAAATGCACGAATCAGTAGTGGAGACAAAAAGTAAATAGCAATTCCTACGATTTCTGCCATCGTGATGGAGCAAAGAATTCCAAATTTGGCACCTTTTTTCACACGATCGTATTTTTGTGCCCCTAAGTTCTGACTGATAAATGTGGTAAGAGAAAGGGCAAAACAAGTGATTGGTAAAAAGCCAAAGCCTTCAATTTTGGAATAAGCACCACAGCCTGCCACAGCCATTTTACCAAAGCTATTGATGTTTGTTTGTACAATGACATTGGCAAAGGCGATAATGGAATTTTGAAAGCCAGCAGGTAAACCATTAGAAATAATTTGTTTTAGCATCAAACCATTGATTTTAATCTTTTGAATGGATACTCGATAGGATTCTGTTGTGCGAAGAAGACGGATGAAACATAGGATCGCACTTGTGAATTGGGAAATAATTGTTGCAAAAGCAGCAGAACCAACTCCAAGATGGAATACGCCAACAAACAGTAAATCCAGTACAATATTCACACAAGAAGAGATAATCAAATATTTTAATGGGTGCTTACTGTCACCAGAAGATTGCAAAATTCCAACGAAAATATTGTAAAGTACGAAGGCGATAGAGCCTAAGAAATAGATTCGGAAATAGACAATAGAGTTGACAAGAACATCTTTTGGAGTTCCCATCCAAACCAGTATTTGGGGGGCAAGAAGTACTCCAACGACAGTTAAAATAATTCCTGCAATAAGACCAAAAGCGATAGTCGTATGTACCGATAATTGTACTTTTTCTTCATCTTTTGCTCCATAGTAGCGGGCAATAACGACGCCTGCACCCATGGAAATACCGTTGAAAAATCCGACTAGAAGGAAAATAAGATTTCCTGAAGAACTGACTGCAGCTAATGCATCGCTGCCTAAAAAGTTTCCAACGATTAAGGAGTCCGCAGTATTGTAGAGCTGTTGAAATAAGTTCCCAAAAAAAAGAGGGATGGCAAATGCCACAATCTTTTTCCATATGGAACCTTCCGTTAAAAGTGTTGATTTTGTGTTACTCATAGTTTCCTCTCCAATATGTTATAAATTTTACACGAAGTGTATTCGTATAAAGGTATCTTAACACATAAAAAATAAAAAAACAGTGTACCACTGATTATTTATAGAAAAATCGAGAAGTTAAAAAAAATAACAAGGACTTTTTGTAGGTGTTTGTCCCCACAGGACGAAAAAAATAGAATATCATGTTAAAATATCGTTTAAATATTGTAAATACTCTCATTTTATAGTAAATTATATGAGAGTATATATTATAGAATAGAAAAAGACAAA
>OBXV01000299.1_pt1 | contig 34267 bp, 37 predicted proteins | sample 1495451 | NCBI WGS metagenome assembly OBXV01 (sample SAMEA2580178, study PRJEB22360) | human gut metagenome | biome: human gut; feature: human-associated habitat; material: faeces | place: Denmark | collected 2008/2010 | reverse complement strand
GTCGTAAGAAAAAATCTGAAGCAGCTAGAAAACGTAAATATAATTAATGTGCAGTAAAGGCCTCTGGACAATACCAGAGGCTTTTTTACAAAGTGTGAAACAGACAAAAATATGAAGAAAATAGTTGAATTTATTTCCAGCAGAATCTTTCTTACTGCAGCGGCTGTACTGTTACAGCTTATCTGGATTTTTGCCATGCTCTGGGGGCTTGGAGCTTTTTCCGGACATATTATGAATATCCTGAATCTGCTCAGTGTGATTCTGGTTCTGTGGATTGTAAATAAAAAAATCAACCCGTCCTATAAACTGGCATGGACTATTCTGATTCTGGCGCTTCCTGTTTTTGGCGTCATTATTTATCTGTTGTTTGGACAATCCAGGGTTGCCAAGAAAATGACCCAGGAATCCGAAAAGGTGATGAAAGAGATTTCCAATTATTTCAAGGAAACCAAGACAACCAGAACAGCATTGCATGATGAAAATCAGGGAGTTTCCAATCAGTCTGCCTATATCCGGGATTATGCCGGTTTTCCGGTTCACAGAAATACCACAACCCAGTATTATGGCGTGGGAGATGATATGTTTATTGATATGCTGGATGATTTAAAGAAAGCAGAGCATTTCATCTTTCTGGAATATTTTATTATTCATGAAGGTCGTATGTGGGGAGCAATTCTGGATGTACTGGAAGAAAAGGCGGCCCAGGGCGTGGATGTAAGGTTGATTTATGATGATATGGGATGTGTCAGCACACTGCCCCCCAGATATTACAAAGGGCTTCAGGCAAAAGGGATTAAGTGTGCGGCCTTTAATCCGGTAAGACCCATTTTAAACATTGTATTAAATAACCGGGATCACAGGAAGATTCTGGTGATTGATGGTCATACCGGGTACAACGGGGGCATTAACCTGGCAGATGAATACATTAATGAGCAGATGCGGTTTGGACATTGGAAGGATACCGGAGTGAGGCTCCATGGGGAAGGGGTATGGAATCTTACCGTGATGTTTCTGCAAATGTGGACGGTGATTACCAGAACCAAGACTCATTTGCCGGCCTATGGACCCTATGTATATCATCCGGAAGAGTTTGAAAAGGACGGTTTTGTACAGCCATATGGGGATTCCCCTCTGGATGATGAGGTTGTGGGGGAAAATGTTTATCTCAATATGATTAATCAGGCCAGGAATTACGTGTACATTTCCACACCGTATCTGATTATTGACAATGAGATGATGACAGCCCTGTGTCTGGCGTCCAAAAAAGGGGTGGATGTGCGGATTATTACACCGGGAATACCGGATAAAAAGCTGGTGTTTTTATTAACCCAGTCTTATTACCAGCAACTTCTGGCTGCAGGGGTGCGGATTTATGAATATACCCCAGGGTTTATTCATGCGAAAAACTTTGTATGTGATGATGAGCTTGCAGTGGTTGGAACCATTAACCTGGATTACCGGAGCCTGTATCTGCACTTTGAGTGCGCTACCTGGATGTATCAATCCAGAGCGGTTGGGCAGGTAAAAGAGGATATGATGGAAACTTTTGAGATTTCCAAAGAGATTTCTCTGGATATGTGCCGCAGACAGAATATTTTCCGAAGAGGAATGCAGAGTATTCTCCGGCTGTTTGCTCCGATGCTGTAAGAATGTAGGAAATAGAGGGAGAGTTTTATGTTTTGGACAAAAGGAATGTTAGGTACTGATTTATATCATATTGTTCAGTGGTTTTTGATTTATAGTATGCTGGGGTGGCTGGTGGAATCCATTTATATGTCCGTCTGCAACCGGAAACTTACCAATCGTGGATTTATGCGGGGACCAATGTGTCCTATTTACGGGGTAGGAGCCCTTACCGTGTATTTTCTTCTGCGTCCGGTGTGCCACAATATTTTTCTGCTGTATTTTTCCGGGGCTCTGGTTGCTACTTTTCTGGAATATGTGACAGCGAAAATCATGCTTCGGATTTTCGGAGAAGTGTGGTGGGATTATTCTCAGAAGCCTTTTAATTATAAGGGGATTTTGTGTCTGGAGAGTACCATTGCCTGGGGCTTTTATACCCTTGGATTGTTTTTATTCCTTCACAAAGGAGTGGAATACATTGTAAACAGCTATTCCTTCCAGACAGGCACCAGATTGGGAAGTGTACTGATTTTGATTTTTTCTGTAGACTTTCTCCACTGCCTGTATTTGCAAAAGAAGGACAGCCTGCCAATTACTTTTGAAGAAATCAGAGAAGGCATCCGAAGAGTTCTGTAAGAGAAGAGGAGACTGTATGGAGATTCCATGCAGTCCTTTTTTGTTCTATTTTTTCACCGGAATGCTTACAATACCATAAGAGGATTTTATTGGGAGTAAGCTTATGAAAAGGAAAAGAAGGATGGTTTTTCTTGTATGGCTGCTAATCGGCCTTGGCCTTCTGAATACAGGAACCGTTCTGGCAAAGGCAGAAGGTACAGAACTGATACAGGCGCCCCATGGAGTTTTGATGGAGGCCTCTACCGGAACCATTATTTATGAAAAAGATATGGACACCAGAGTAAAACCAGCCAGTATTACGAAGATTATGACGTTGATTTTGATTTTTGATGAAATCGAAAAAGGCAGTCTACATATGGAAGATGAAGTGATTACCAGCGCCTATGCCAAGTCCATGGGAGGCTCCCAGGTTTTTCTGGAAGAAGGAGAAAAACAGAGTGTGGAAACCATGATTAAGTGTATTGTCATTGCCTCAGGAAATGATGCCAGTGTAGCAATGGCAGAGCATATAGCAGGAAGCGAAGGGGCATTTGTGGAGAAGATGAATGAGCGGGCGAAAGGGCTTGGCATGGAAAATACCAATTTTGAAGACTGCTGTGGACTGACAGAGTCGGATAACCATTATACCAGCGCCCATGATGTGGCGCTGATGTCAAGAGAACTGGTGACAAAGTATCCTAAGATTCTGGATTATTCTTCTATTTGGATGGACACCATTACCCATGTGACAGAGAAGGGAACCAGTGAGTTCGGGCTGACCAATACCAATAAATTAATCCGCAGTTATGATGGCTGTGTGGGGCTGAAAACAGGCAGTACCAGCGTGGCAAAATATTGTGTTTCCACGGTAGCTGTCCGGGATGGGATTACCCTGATCAGTGTGGTAATGACAGCACCGGATTACAAGGTGCGTTTTAAAGATGCGGCGGCTATGCTGAATCTGGGATTTGGAAGCTGCAGCCTTTATGTGGATGAAAATAAGAAGCCTCTGCCTAACATTGCAGTAGAAGGCGGCGTGAAGGAGGAGCTTGCCTGTGATTATGAGGGGACCTTCCGTTATCTGGATACGAAAGGGGCTGCCCTTGATCAGATTGAGAAGAAAATCAAGCAAAAAGACAAGGTAAAGGCTCCTGTGAAAAAAGGAGACCTGGCCGGAACTGCAGAGTATTATCTGGACGGGAAAAAAATAGGAAGTGTGAATCTCCGGTTCCGGGAAGGGACAAAGAAAGCCGGATACAGTGATTATGTGGAGAAAGTCTGGAAACAATTCTGGAAGGGAAACCAGGCTGTATAACCAGGCTGCAAAAATATAATAAAATATGTGAAAAGGGGATTGAAAGTCCCCTTTCTTTCGATTATAATAAGCCACGTTATAAGGAGTTTAACCTGTAAGCAGAAAGGAAAGAGGGGCAAAACGTGGCAGAAAAACGTGTGCAGACAGATATGACCGCGGGGAATCCGGCCAAAATTATCTTAAACTTTACGATTCCCATTTTTATTGGAAATTTATTTCAGCAGTTTTACAGTATGGCAGATACGGTCATTGTAGGAAAATTTGTAGGAACCAAAGCTCTGGCAGCGGTGGGAAGTGTTGGCACTATTATGTTCCTGATTCTGGGCTTTCTTCAGGGGCTTACTGCAGGATTTTCTGTGCTGACAGCCCAGCGGTTCGGCGCAGGAGATATGAAGGGTATGCGAAAAACCGTAGGAACGGCGGCTGTGCTTTCCGCAGTGAGTATTGTGGTGATAACAGCAGGAAGTATGCTTTTGATGAAGCCATTACTGATTTTTATGCATACGCCGGATGATATTTTTGAGGACGCGTATACTTACATTATGATTATCTGTGCGGGAATTGTGGCTACCGTGCTTTATAATCTGCTCTCCAGCATCCTGAGAGCGCTGGGAGACAGCAAGACGCCGCTGTACTTCCTGGTTTTATCAGCAATTTTGAATATTGTGCTGGATTTGGTATTGATTATTATATTTCACATGGGAGCAGCAGGGGCAGCTTATGCCACCGTGATTTCCCAGGGTGTTTCCGGTGTGGGATGTTTGCTCTATATCTGGAAAAAAGTCCCCCTTTTGAAACTGGAAAAAGCAGATTTTCGACCAGAGGGCTATCTGGCAAAAATGCAGCTTAGTGTAGGACTTCCCATGGCCTTGCAGTATTCTATTACTGCTATTGGTGCCATGATGGTGCAGTCTTCGCTGAACCTTCTTGGTTCTTTGTCTGTGGCAGCTTATACAGCAGCCAATAAAATTGAACAGATCGGAACTCAGGCTTATGTGGCTCTTGGAACTACCATGGCGACTTACTGTGCCCAGAATATGGGGGCAGGACAGATTAAAAGAATCCGCCAGGGCTTCCGAAGCGCAACCATTATGGGAAGCATTTATGGTGTGATTTTAGCCATACCCATGATGACTGTGGGAAAATATCTGGTGCATTTCTTTGTCTCTGAAAATGCAGGACAAATTATGAATCAGGCAGATATTTATCTGAAATGGACGTTCCTGTTCATGATTCCACTTACCATTGTAAACGTGTACCGTAATGGAATCCAGGGCATGGGCTATGGAGTTCTGCCTATGATGGCAGGGGTTGCAGAACTGGTAGGAAGAGGCGCTGTGGCTATGGTGGCTGGTTGGAAACGCAGCTTTGTAGGCGCCTGTCTGGCAAGTCCTGCAGCGTGGATACTGGCAGGAGGATTACTGATTTTGATGTACTTTAAGGTTGTGAAGGAACAGGAGAAGGTGTTTGGGGAAAGCGTTCAGGTGAAAAATGAAAAAATTTAAAACAACAACTTATACCATACGTTCCCATAAACTACAGAGTCATGGCTTCACCATAGCTATGATTAGTGACTTGCACAATGTAGAATTGGGAAAGAAGAATGAAAATTTGCTCGAGGCTTTACAGGAGACAAAACCGGATATCATCTGCATTGCCGGAGATTTGGTGCTTGGAAAAAAGGAGAAATCTGTAAAAATTGTTTATGATTTCATCAAAAAAGCAGTCAGGATTGCTCCTGTATACTATGGTCTTGGAAACCACGAGCAGCGGATGAAAAAATATCCACAGGTGTATGGAGAAGAGTACCGGATATTCGAGAAAAAAATTCAAAAGCTTGGGGTTACTATGCTAGAAAACAATAGCAGTTCCCTGAAAATCAAGGGAGAGAAAATCCAGATTAGCGGACTAGCCCTGCCAGAAGAATATTATAAAAAAAGGAAAAAAGTAGAATTGTCCGTGAAAACCATGAATCGCCTAGTAGGAAAAGCATCTAAGGAGAAATTTCATATCCTTCTTGCACACACTCCCAAATATGGGGATACCTACTTGGAATGGGGTGGAGATTTGGCTCTTTCAGGACATTATCATGGAGGCATGATGCGGTTGCCATTTTTAGGCGGTGTCATCAGTCCAGACTTTAGGCTTTTTCCTAAATATTGTCGTGGGGATTTTGAAAAAGAGAAACACCATTTAATCGTTAGCGCTGGGTTGGGGGAACATACTCTGCCCATTCGGATTTTTAATCCAAGAGAATTGGTGTTGATTACTTGTGTTCCAGAATAAAATAGTGTAAAATGGCTCTTAGTGACAAAATTCCAGAAAAAAAGAAGAGGTAAGAAGCATGGGAATTCCCGTAAAACTCCAGGTGTTTGAAGGTCCGCTGGATTTACTTTTACATCTGATAGAAAAAAATAAAGTGAATATATATGATATTCCCATTGTAGAAATCACCAATCAATACATGGATTATATTCATGCTATGGAACGGGAAGACCTGAATGTAATGAGTGAGTTTATGGTTATGGCAGCTACCCTAATTTCCATTAAATGCAGGATGCTTCTTCCAAGAGAGACTACAGAAGAGGGAGAAGAGGAAGACCCAAGGGAAGAACTGGTGCGTCAGCTTCTGGAATATAAGATGTATAAATATATGTCTTATGAGCTGCGGGATCGTATGGCGCAGGCTGCAAAAAATGTATACAAGCTGCCAACGATTCCCAAGGAAGTTTTGTCATACCGAGAGCCAGTAGATACCAGCCAGCTTTTAGACGGATTAACATTAGAAAAGTTGAACCAGATTTTTCAGAGTGTCATGCGAAGACAAGAAGAAAAAATTGACCCCATTCGCAGTAAATTTGGAAAAATTGAAAAAGAAGAGGTTAGCCTTCCAGAAAAAATGGAAGAAATAGAGCATTATGCCAGAGAACATAAAACCTTTTGTTTTAGCCGCCTTTTAAAAAAACAGACAAGCAAGGTGCAGGTAATCGTTACCTTTCTGGCTGTTTTGGAATTAATGAAAATGGGAGCAATCCGTATCAGCCAGAAACAGATTTTTGATGAGATTGAAATTGAGTCTCTGCTGGAGAGAGGATAAGGAAATGGAGCAAAAAAAAATAGAAGGAGCCATTGAGGCGCTTTTGTTTGCCATGGGAGGATCCGTGGAATTACCGGCATTGGCAAAAGCCATTGGACATGACCCGGAAACTACTAGAAAAATTGTACAGAATATGATGCTCAATTACCAGGAAGAGGGACGAGGCATTAAAATCATTGAATTGGAAAACGCCTTTCAGATGTGTACTAAGGAAGAATATTATGAATACCTGGTAAACATGGCATTGCAGCCAAAAAAAGCAGTTCTTTCGGATGTTATGCTGGAAACGTTGTCCATTATTGCCTACAAACAACCTGTGACAAAACTGGAAATTGAAAAAATCAGAGGGGTAAAATGCGACCATGCGGTGTCTAAGCTTATAGAGTATGGTCTGGTACAGGAAGTAGGGCGTTTGGATGCCCCTGGAAAACCCATTTTGTTAGGAACAACAGAAGAATTTTTGAGAAATTTCGGGGTTCAAGGATTGGATGAATTGCCGGAAATCGACCCAGTGCAGATGGAAGACTTTAAGGCAGAAGCAGAGGAAGAGATTCAGTTGCAATTAAATTTATAATGCATGTTTTCTTATGCCTGTACATAGCCTATAAAAAGGGAGTGTGCAGATATGAAGAAGACATGTAAGAAAATAGTGGTGGTATGCCTGCTTCTTGTGGGAATTTTAAACAATCCTTTTCATACCTATGCAAGCAATCATAAGGAAACTACAGAGCCAGGGAATCTCTATGCCTTGTCCGCAGTTCTCATGGATGGAACATCAGGAAGAGTGTTATATGGGAAAAATGCAGAGGAGCCAAGAGCTATGGCAAGTACCACAAAAATTATGACCTGTATTCTAATTCTGGAACAGTGCAATCTGGAAGAAACTGCAAAAACCTCTGCATATGCAGCATCCATGCCAAAGGTTCATTTGGGAGCAATCGAAGGAGAAGAATTCTTTGTGAAAGATTTGCTGTATTCTCTTATGCTGGAAAGTCATAACGATGCAGCAGTGATTCTGGCAGAGCATTTAGGAGGAAGTGTTTCAGATTTTGCAGCGAAAATGAATGAGAAAGCAAAGGAAATTGGTTGTGAAGACACCTGGTTTATTACGCCAAATGGGCTGGATGCTCAAGAAGAAGTCCAGGGTGAAATAAAAAAACATCATACTACAGCCACAGACCTTGGAAGAATCATGCGCTACTGCATTTCCCAGTCTCCGAAAAAAGAAGCGTTTTTACAAATCACCCGAACACCCAGTTATAGCTTTCAAGATGTGTCGGGAAAGCGGAGCTTTTCCTGCAATAATCATAATGCCTTTTTGTCCATGATGGAAGGGGCACTAAGCGGTAAGACGGGTTTTACATCAGAGGCAGGATATTGTTACATAGGAGCATTAGAACGGGATGGGAAGACGCTGATCGTAGCTCTGCTAGGCTGCGGCTGGCCTAATAACAAAAGCTACAAATGGCAGGATACCAGAAAACTTATGGAGCATGGATTGGAGCATTACAGCGTTCATGCACTTTCAGAAGCCAGATTGCCTCAGATTCCTTCCGCCATACCAGTAGAAAAAGGACAAAGCGAGATACTGGGAGAAGGAGCCAAAGTCTCCACTGTGAGGATGGAAACAGAGGATATGCAGATGCTTCTAGGAGCGGGAGATGAAGTAAAGACCATTTATCGAGGAAAAACTTTTTTAGAAGCGCCTGTGAGAAAAGGAGAAAAAATAGGAGAGATCCAGTACCAGGTCAACGGTGAAACCTGGAAAACAGAAGACGTAGTGGCAGGAAATGCAGTGAAAGAAATCGACTATTCCTGGTGTTTGGAACAGACCATGAACCGATGGGCAAAAGGGGGCATATAGACCCCTCTACCCACCGGTTTTTCTTTTGATTAAGGCTTATTCTATCTTTTGATATGCAACCAGGGCAATATTCCAAAATCCCTGTTTATTTAATTCCTGCTCAAAAGTATGAATTTTTTCTTTGCACGCATCAGGAAGTTCTGCAATTTTAAACTGGCAGGAAGTTTTCTCACATTTCTGAGAAGTAGTCTCTTTTTTCGATTCACCCATAGGAAGTCCTCCTTTTTGTATTTGAAAATATTCTAAAATACAGTGTGTCCTTTTTCTTTTGGATTATGTATGGTAAAATAGCCATAACGTTGACATTAATTATAGAAGAAACAGGAGCGAAAACATGAAGAAACAAACTATTATTATGGATTTCTCCGGAATTTACAGGGAGGAATCTTTTTTTGAAAACAGAGAAGAAGTATGCTGGCTGGATTGCAGAGACATTTCAGGAGTCAATGGATATTGCTCTGATGATGCACAGGAAGAAATCAGAAAACGAATACAGGAATATAGCTATGAAGGAATTCATTTTTTGGATTCCGGCAATTATCATTATTTGAGCAAATTTTGGCTGGAAAAGGTGCAGCAGCCATTTTCTCTGATCCTATTTGATCATCATACGGATATGCAGCCATCTGCTTTTTTCGGCCTCTTGTCCTGCGGAAGCTGGGTCAAAGAGGTGTTGGAAACAAATCCGTATGTGAAGGAAGTGTGTGTAGTTGGACCACCAAAAAAAAGCGTTGAACAATGTGAACCTGAGCTTGCTTCCAGAGTTGTATTCGTGACACAGGAGGAATTACGAGAAGGAAAACTGGAACAGTGGGAAGCCTTTTTGGAGGGAAGAAAAGAGTTGCCAGTATATTTGTCTATTGATAAGGATGTTCTCTGTATGGAAGATGCCAGGACAAACTGGGATCAGGGGGAGATGAAGTTAGTGGAGTTAGAAGAAAGGATAAAGCAGGTTTTTCAGAACCGAAATATCTTAGGAGCAGATATCTGTGGAGAAAATCCACAGGATACATCTCAGAGATCTTTCAAAGAAGAACTGGAAGTCAATAGAAAAACAAATATTAAGTTATATGAATGTTTAGTTTTAGATTGTGATTTATAATATAACTTGAATATTTTTAACAATAAATATTATAAAAATAAGAATAATAAATAGTTGTTTATTTAGCTTGATATATAAAACGTAAAAAAATATACTAAATTTTGTTATGTTTTTTAGCCGAAACAAACTAGTACTTTTATTGAAGAATTCCAATTAATATGGTATATTTAAGAAGTATTGGAAGCATTTAAACAATCGGTTACTGCAGATAAAAATTTATACATCATATATTGTTCATTAATGCCGACATATATTTAATTGTCGGTATTTTTATGTTCATATATAGCTACTAGAAATTGAGGCAAAAGGAAGATGCGATGAAAATAATAGATATTCATAGTCATATATTGCCGGGACTGGATGATGGTGCATCCAGCGAGAGGGAAAGTATTCGGATGTTGAAGTTAGCTGCAAAGCAAGGGGTAACGGCAGTAATTGCCACACCTCATTACTCACCTGAATATTTAAGTAAAAGTCCAGATGAGATTCGGAACATGTGTGCCAGTTTAGAACAAAAAGCGAGAGAGGCAATCCGACCAGAGTTTCGTATTTATTCTGGACAAGAAGTTTTATATAATCAGGATGTTCCCGAAAAACTTCAAAGGGGAGAAATTTTGACCTTAGCAGATTCAAGATATGTTTTAGTGGAATTTATGCCATGGGTTCCTTATTCAGAAATGCAAAGATGTGTCAGGACATTGACACAAGAACAGTATCGTCCGATTTTTGCACATGTAGAACGGTATGAGGTACTAAGAGAAGAGGGAAGACCAGAAGAATTGGTGGACATGGGAGCTTTGCTTCAAATGAACTATCGAAGAATCAGCGGAAAATGGTATGAGGAAACAACCAGATGGTGCAGGAAAATGCTGAAACAGGAAAAGATTCATTTCCTTGGAACAGATATGCACAATACAAAAACACGCAGACCCAGCATAGATGATGCTTATGTGTGGATGGACAAGCATCTGGAACCAAGCTACCTAAAAAAAATATGTTATAGAAATCAGAAAATCATATTAAATAAAACAAATGAGAAGGAGAAAAAGAATCAATATGGAAAACACGCATAATGACGAGATGGAAATAGATTTGATGGAATTGTTTTATGCTCTGAAAAGGAGAATCTTCTTTATTTTGGCAGTGGGTCTGCTATGTGGATGCCTAAGTGCAGCCTATACAAATTTCTTTATGACACCGATTTACACCTCAACATCCAGCATGCTGGTATTGACAAAAGAGACGACTCTGTCTTCTATTGCAGACTTGCAGATTGGAAGTCAGTTAACAAAAGATTACACTGTACTGACAACCAGTCGAGATGTGTTAAACAAAGTGATTGATAACCTGGATTTAAAGATGAATTACCGTCAGTTAAGAGCAAATATCTCGATTGACAATCCAGCAGATACCCGTATTCTTACCATCTCTGTGACGAACCCAAATCCAGAAGATGCAAAAAGAATCGTAGATGAATTATCCAGCGTTGCTTCTGCATACATTGGGGATAAGATGGAAGTGATTCCTCCTAAAATCATTGAAGATGGAGAACTTCCTACCGTAAAGACAAGTCCAAGTATGTCAAAAAATGCGATGCTAGGTTTACTGTTAGGTTTCGTGTTAAGCGCAGGTATTGTGGTTGTAGTTACCATTATGAATGACAGCATTAAGACAGAGGATGATATTGAAAAGCATCTCGGACTGTCTACGCTGGCTGTTGTACCAGATAGAAAAGACTATGTAAATTCTAAAAGAAAACGGAAAACAAAGAAAAAAAGCAGCAAAGGGGGCAGGGCATAATGGAAATGAAAGTTGTTATGAAAGACCCAAAAAAGTCTGATTATTTTTATGAAGAATCAATTAAAACCTTGCGTACAAATATTCAATTTTTAGGGAAACAGACAAAAATCATTTTGTTCACCAGTTGTTATCCTAATGAAGGGAAAAGCGATGTCGCGTTTACTTTAAGTGTGGAGATGGGAAAAACAGGGAAACGAGTGCTTTTGATTGATGCAGATATCAGAAAATCCAGCTATGTCAGAAGATTCCATGTAAAGGAAAAAGTGGCCGGCTTATCTCAATATCTCAGCGGACAAATCGATATGGGCAATATTGTATATCAGACAAATTATGAAAATATGGATATGATTTTTTCCGGTCCAACGGCGCCTAATCCTTCGGAACTATTAAATGATCCAGAATTTGAAAGATTGTTGAAAGACAAAAAAGAGGAGTATGATTATATTTTCATTGATACACCACCTGCTCTGAATCTGACAGATGCCACCGTAGTGGCACGCCATTGTGACGGAGGAATCTTAGTTGTGGAAGCGGAAGCAGTCAGCTACAAGATTGCTCAGAAAGTCAAAGCACAGATTGAAAGAAGCGGTTGTCCGATTTTAGGTGCAGTATTAAATAAAGTGGATATCCAAAAAAGAAAATATTATAACTCCTATTATGGCAAGGGGTATTATAAGAAATAATCTAGAGGGAATGGTATGTAACATTGGATAGAGAAAGAAAATGGAATATAGTATTGATTTTGCTTTGCATTGTTTTCTGTATTGCGCTGGCTGGACTGTTCGTATGGAACAAGAAATCCGAGGCAAAAGAAAGCAAACGCCTGGAAGAGGTGGCGGCAGGAAAGACAGTATCAGAAAATAAAAAAGAAGAAGCTGTGAAAAAAGAGGAGAAGGCACCACAAAAAGAAGAAGAAGAACAGAAAGTCCCCGAGACAAAAGAAATAGAAGGAATTGTATGCTGGGGAGATGATATGATCAACGGAGAAGAATCCGCAACGTATTCCTACAAAGTAATTCTTCAGAAGTTATTACAGGAACATGGATATGCTCTTCCGGTGCAGGATAAGACCCTTCAGGGGGCAGGTACCATGTCTATGATGACCATGGCAGGTGTTCCAAAGGAAAAAGTAGAGGGCTTTATTAACAAACATATTGAGGCGGCACAGGGCGGTGAACTCCCTATCACAGAAACAGGAATCCGTGATCTGACACCAGAACAGCTGGCAAGAACGGATCTGAACTGTATCCCGATTATCAGTATGGGATATTATGGAGGATGGAGCCATGATCCTGCAGAACTTGCAGAACAGCAGCAGGCAATCCTGGATACATTTCCATCAAAAGAACAGTTTCTGATCATTGGTGCAATCCCCATAGATGGAAGTGTGGATGCAGCGACACTGGATAGTGTGATGAAAGAAAAGTGGGGAGAGCATTATATCAGTGCTGCAGAGATCAGCAGCCGTCCGGCAGCAACCTATGAAGGACAGGAAGCTATTGCAAATGCGGTTTTTCAAAAGCTAGAAGAATTAAAATACATTCAAAAAGAAGGATAAAACATGAACAGAACCGGAAAAAGACGGAAAAGAAGAGTGAAGAAATATTTGACATTACTGATTGCCGTACTGATTCTGGCAATAGCTGGAACCATTGGACTGGGAATCTGGAAGAAAAGTAATCGAAAAGAGCAGATACAGACACCGGCATCTGCCCAGACAGAGAAAAAAAAGACTTCAGGTTCCGTGGTCTATGAAGGAAAAGAATATGAGTACAATGACCATTTGAGCAACTTCTTGTTCATGGGAATTGATAAAAGAGAAAAAATAGAAACAGAGCAAGGAAAAGCAAATGCCGGTCAGGCGGATGCGATTTTCTTGCTGTCCTGGGACAGAGTCAAACGTCATATGTCGATGCTGTCCATTCCGCGAGATACCATAGCAGAAATCGAAGTATTTGATCAAAATGGTGCCAGTCTTGGTATGACAAAAGATCACATCAATCTGGCCTATGGTTATGGAGATGGGAAGAGTATCAGCTGTGATTTGATGAAACAGGCGGTATCAAACCTGCTCTATGGCCTGCCTATCCAGGGCTACTGTGCTGTGGATATGGATGGAATTCCCATCATGGTCGAAGCCATTGATGGAGTAGATGTTACGGTTCCAAACGACAGTCTGGAAGAGCAGAACCCAGAGTGGAAAAAAGGAAGCAAGATTGCATTGGATGCAGAAAATGCAGAAACATTTGTACGTTACCGAAGTACAGAAAAAAGTCAGAGTGCCTTGGAACGTCTGGAACGTCAGATTGCCTTTCTTTCTGCTTATGGAGAGAAAGCAACACAAATCTATAGTAAATCTCCGTCTCTGGTTACGGACCTCTATGAAAAATTAAATGATCATATGATTACCAACATTGGAGCTGATCAGTTCGTAAAGGTACTTCAGGACTTTTCTTCTGATAAGGACAAGGAAATCTGGAATCTTCCGGGACAAGGAATCGAAGGTCAGGATTTTGATGAATATCATGTGGATGACCAGGAACTGTATAAAAACATGATTCAGTATTTTTATGAAGAAGTAGAATAGGAGCTGTCCATGAAAAAAAGAAAAGTGATTGCATTGGTTCTCCTTGGACTCGGCATGCTATGTGGAGCTGTGGGAATCATGAAATACATAGAAGAAAAAAATGCAGGAAAAGAATACGAAGAAATCAAAGAAGAAGTGACGAAGGAAGTTCAAGAAAAACAGGCAGATACTTCGGATGAGAAAGAAGCACCAAAGATGCCAATCGAGGTTCCTGTAGATTTCACTGCTTTGCAACAGAGAAATCCAGATGTGTACGCATGGATTCAGATTCCCAATACGGCTGTGGATTATCCTATCTTACAGAGTAGCACCGATAATGCCTATTATTTAAATCATACCATAGACAGGGAAGAAAAAAGAGAAGGTGCGATTTTTACTGAAAATTTCAACACCAAAACTTTCGAAGATCCCAACACGGTAATCTATGGGCATGATATGAAAAATGGTTCTATGTTTCAGAGTATTCACAATTATATGGACAGAAGTTTTTTCGATACCAACCGTGACATTACGATTTATATGCCAGATCAGATTTTGCATTACAAAATCTTTGCGGCATATCTTACTGATAATAAACATTTGCTTATGAACTATAATTTCTGGAATCAGGAAGAATATAAGCAGTATTTGGACAGCATTTTCTCCAAGAGAGATATGAATGCTTTTGTAGACACTTCCATGGAAGTGACAAATGAGGATAAGATCATTACCTTATCCACCTGCTATGCAGGAATCTCAACTCAGAGATATCTAGTACAAGCTGTACTGGTATCTATAGAAAAATAATCTTAAGAAAGGAGAAGTGATACCCGATGAAAAAAAGAATTTTAGGAACTCTTTTAGCAGCAGCTCTGGTTGTAACCCAGGCGGTCAGCGTATTTGCAGCAGGAAGTAAGACCACACAGGCAACTCCAGCAGGAGAATCTGTAGGAAAATACGAAATGATCGAAGGTACAGAAGAGAACTTCAAAGAAGTAGCAGAAAAAGCTCCAGAAGTAGTAGAGAAAATTGTAGCTATTAATGAAGGAACTGCTACTTTGGAAAGCATTGCGGAACAGGCAGAACAGTTAAAAGAAGAATTAACAGGAAAAGTTCTTGTGACAAAATTCTTCGATGTAAAGCCGATTGATGGCGGTGTGAAAGCAGAAGACGGAAAGTACATTGTTACCTTCCATGTTCCAAACCTCACGGAAGCACTGCAGGATGTAAAAGTCCTTCACTATAGTACCGAAAGAGCAGTTTGGGAAGTAATCAACCCAGAGAATGTTGATTATGCGAAAAAAGAGATCACAGCAAAATTCGAAGACTTGTCTCCTGTTGCCATCATTGGTAAAAATACCGGAGCTGGTTCTTCTACTACCGATTCATCAGCAAGCACATCACCAAAAACAGGTGTTGGCTCTGACTGGGGTATCTATGTAGGTGCATCTGTATTACTTCTGGGAGCAGCTGTAGTTGTTCTGGGAAGAAACAGAAGAAGAGCATAATAGGAAAGAGGAGCTACCAATTGGGTAGCTCCCAACTTTAAAGAGAACATAACAGAAGGATCATTCTGATAAATAAATAGAAATTTAAAAATAATCAAGAGGGGGATGGCTATGTATAAGAGAGAATATGAAGGCTGGATGAAACATATGGATTTTATTTTAATTGATATGCTTTGTTTACAGCTTGCTTTTTGGCTCGCATACGTGATTCGAAATCACGATATCAATCCTTATACAGTTCTGGTGTATCGTAATATAGCACTTTATATTGAACTGGTAGATGTCATAGTTATTTTTTCCATAGGAACCTTAAAAGGTGTACTAAGAAGAGGGCATTATAAGGAGTTTTTAATTACTGTCAAACATACAGTGGTTGTGGAAGCATTGGCATTGTTATATTTGTTTGTATTTCAAAGAAGTGAAGATTTTTCAAGAAGTGTCATGTTATATTTGACATTGCTGTATCCTCTTTTTTCCTATTTTACAAGGGAACTATGGAAAGCTTTCTTGAAAAAAAAGGAAAATCTTGTGGCAGGCCAGTCACTGCTGCTGGTTACGTCATCGGATATAGCAAAAAATGTAGTGGATAATGTTAGGAAACATAACTATGCTGGGTATTATCTGGTAGGAATTGTCTTATTAGATCAAGATATGACGGGGAGAAAAATCTGTGGGCTACCAGTAGTAGCAAATGTAAAAACAGCACCTATATATGTGTGTCAAAAGTGGGTGGATGAAGTATTGGTGATTCCCTCTGAGACAACACCTTATCCAGGGGAATTGATGAAGCAGTTGGAAGAAACAGGTGTTACGGTTCATATGAATTTGACAAAAACTGTGAATGAACCTGGAAAAAAGAAGTTTGTAGAAAAAATAGGAGATTATACAGTTTTAACCACTAGTATGAACTATGCTACAGCTGGAGAGCTATTGGTAAAGAGGTTAATGGACATTGCAGGAGGGCTAGTTGGATGTTTATTGACAGGAGTAATTTTCCTGTTTGTTGCGCCTATGATTTACATTAGTTCACCTGGACCCATTTTTTTTGCACAAGAACGTGTAGGGGAAAATGGAAAACGTTTCAAAATTTATAAATTCCGCAGTATGTATATGGATGCAGAGGCAAGAAAAGCAGAACTTATGAAAGAAAATAAGTTGGGTGATGGAAAAATGTTCAAGATGGACTTTGACCCAAGGGTTATTGGGAATAAAATTCTTCCAGATGGAAGAAAGAAAACCGGTATTGGAGATTTTATTCGAAAAACAAGTTTAGATGAATTTCCACAGTTTTTTAATGTTTTAAAGGGAGATATGAGCATTGTCGGAACAAGACCACCTCTGCCTGGGGAGGTAAATCTCTATGAGTTGCATCACAGGGCAAGGTTAGCTATTAAACCAGGAATCACAGGTATGTGGCAGGTGAGCGGAAGAAGTGATATCACGGATTTCGAGGAAGTGGTAAGACTAGATAAGGAATATATCAGTAACTGGAATATTGGTTTGGATATCAAGATTCTGTTTAAGACAGTGTTGGTGGTGTTTAAGAGAGATGGATCGGTGTAAAGGGAAAGAGATGGAAGATAGAAAATTAAAAATAGCAATGCTGGGGCATAAACGAATTCCCTCCAGAGAGGGTGGAATTGAAATTGTTGTTGAAGAATTATGTACAAGAATGGCAAAACTGGGACATGATGTTACTTGCTATAATCGAAAGGGACATCATGTCAGTGGAAAAGATTTTGATAATGAAGTTTCTGATACTTATAAGGGAATTAAAATTAAAAATGTTTTTACCATAGATAAGAGAGGCATTGCTGCTATGACCGCTTCTGTGACAGGTGCTATTGCAGCAGCTTTCGGAAAATTTGATGTGGTGCACTTTCATGCAGAAGGACCATGTGCAATGCTATGGCTGCCTAAGCTCTTTAGAAAACGTTGCATTGCAACCATCCATGGGTTAGACCATCAGAGAGCAAAGTGGGGAAAACTTGCCAGTACCTATATTATGCTGGGAGAAAAATGTGCGGTAAAGTTTGCAGACGAGATTATTGTGCTAAGTGAAGGTGTCCAAAAGTATTTCATGGATACCTATGGACGGAAAACACAGTTTATTCCCAATGGTGTGAATAGACCTGTTCTGAGAAAGGCGGACATTATAAAAGAAAAGTTTGGTCTTGAAAAGGACAGTTATCTTCTTTTTCTGGGAAGATTAGTACCGGAGAAGGGAATTCGCTATCTGCTTGAGGCTTTTAAACAGGTGCAGACAGATAAAAAATTGGTCATTGCCGGAGGAAGCTCTGACACAGAGGAGTTTGCAGCTGAATTAAAAGAATTAGCGAAAAATGATGCAAGGATTCTTTTTACTGGTTTTGTACAGGGTCGAGAACTAGAGGAATTATATAGCAACGCTTATGTTTATACACTTCCAAGTGATTTGGAAGGAATGCCGTTAAGCTTATTGGAAGCAATGAGTTATGGAAATTGTTGTTTGGTATCTGATATTTTAGAATGTACGGAAGTTGTAGAAGATAAAGCACTTGTTTTCACAAAGTCAGATGTGAATGATTTGAAAGAACATTTACAAGCGGTATGCAATCATTCAGAAGTGGTAAAAGAATTAAAAAATAAAGCGGCTGATTTTATTTGTAAGAAATATAATTGGGATGAAATTGTGCAGAAAACGTTAAAGTTATATAGGGGAGATAATGAATGATTCGAGTATTACAATGTGTAAACGATATGCATCGTGCAGGACTGGAAACGATGTTGATGAACTATTATCGAAATATTGATCGGACGAAAATTCAGTTTGATTTTTTAACACACAGACCACATAAAAGCGACTATGACGATGAAATTGTAAGCTTGGGTGGAAAAGTATACTATGCACCAAGGTTATATCCGCAGAATTATCCGAAATATTTTAAATGGATGGAACAATTTTTCAAGGAGCACCCGGAATATCAGATTGTACATTCTCATATTGATGCAATGAGTTACTTGCCACTGAAGGCAGCGAAAAAAGCAGAGGTTTCGGTTCGAATTGCACATAGTCATAATACTTCGATTGATAAAGATTTTAAATATATTTTAAAACAATATTTTCGCGCTAGAATCAATTCTGTTGCAACAGATTTTTGTACCTGTGGTGAAGATGCAGGAAAGTTTTTGTTTGGAAACGTAGCATGTACACTGATTCCAAATGCCATTGATATTTCTAAGTTTCTGTATGATCCAGTTATAAGAGAAAACAAGAGAAATGAATTAGGAATCAAAAAAAATGAATATGTGATTGGTCATGTGGGAAGATTATCATACCAAAAAAATCATAAATTCCTGATTCGCATTTTTTCTGAATTTTTAAAACAATATAATGATGCAGTATTACTTTTAGTTGGTGTGGGCGAAAAAGAGGAAGAAATTAAAAAACAGGTTGCTGATCTTGGCCTAGAACAAAAAGTGAAATTTTTGGGGAATCGGAATGATGTGAATGAATTGTATCAGGCGATGGATATTTTTGTAATGCCATCTTTCTTTGAAGGGGTTCCAGTGGTTGGTGTTGAAGCACAGTTTGCAGATCTTCCATGTGTTTTTTCTGATAAAGTACCAAAAGAAGTAAAATTTCATTCAAAGACAAAATTTGTTTCGTTAAATGAACCACTGCAATACTGGATAGATGTGATTGGAAAATATCGTAATGTAGAAAGAAAATCAATTACAGATGAATTGGAAAAAAGTCCGTATAATATTAAGTCAGCACATTACTTATTAGAAAACTATTATTTAAATTTAAAAGCCAGAGAGGGATTATAATTATGGCAGGGCATAGAAGCATAAAAAGAATTGTTCATCGCTGCATGGAAGAGTTGGATGCAACGCGAAAAATAGCGAAAGTTACATCTTTAAAGGAGGCACTCGAAACTTTTCGTGCAAAAATTGATATACAGATTATGAATCACAATGGATATTATGAAAATGAAGCAAGAAAGAAACACCTTCTGAAAAAACATGATATCATGATTCGTTACTACGAAAAAACATTTGGAGATTTTTTAGAAACATATGACTATAATCATGGAAATCAAGAATTGCCAAAGTCAGAATATGCAGATTGTATTTGGATCTGTTGGTGGCAAGGTTTAAATCAGGCTCCAGATTTAGTAAAGGTATGTGTTGATTCCATTAAAAGAAATGCAGGAAATCATAGGGTAATTGTCTTAACAGAAGATAATTATAAACAGTATGTGGATATACCAGCGTGGGTAGAAGAGAAGAAAAATAAAGGAATCATAACAAGAACAAATTATTCAGATTTGTTACGTCTGTCACTCTTAGCAAAACACGGTGGTATGTGGATTGATTCTACATTTTTCTGTACACAGCCTGTATTAGATGATTATTTTCATTATCCATTATGGTCTATTAAGCGTCCGGATTATTTTCATGCATCTATTGCATCAGGCTATTTTGCGGGCTATTCTTTGGCATGTAATGAACAAAATCGTTTTGTATTTATGACAATCCGAGATTTCTTCCTAAATTATTGGAAACATAATGACACAATGGTTGATTATTTGATGGTAGATTATATGATTGTATTGGCACAGAAATATGATAATAGAATTGCGAAGGAATTTCAAAAAATTCAACAAAATAATCCGGAGTGTGATGAATTATATAAAATTATGGGACAACCGTATGATGATGCTATTTGGAATAAAATGAAAGTAGATACCGCTTTATTTAAATTAAGTTGGAAATATCAATATCCATTAGAAAAGGATGGAAAACCAACATTTTATGGAATGCTATTAAGCAGAAAATTGTTGTAAGAGTAAGGAGCAAAGTAAATGAGTCCAAAGGTAAGTGTTGTAGTACCAATTTACAATGCAGAAAAATATTTGGTTCAATGTATTGAATCCGTTATAGCGCAGACATTGAAAGAAATAGAAATATTATTAATTGATGATGGTTCTACAGATCAATCTTTAAAAATCTGTAATGAATATAGTAAAAAGGATAGTAGAATTCAAGTATTTTCAAATAAAAATATAGGACAAGGTTTAGAAAGAAATTTTGGGGTAAAAAGAGCCGTTGGAGAATATGTAGCTTTTTTAGATGCTGATGATCAGTACAAAGAGGATATGCTTGAGACACTTTATGGAAAAGCAGTAGAGTTTAATGCTGACATGGTATCAGGAGGGTATGCTGATATACATGATAAAAAAATTATAAAGGAACATCTGTTAAACAGTGAGGTATTGGATAGTAGTGTGAAGATTAAGGAAGCTATGTCAAATTTGATCTCATATGAAAAAAAAGATGGATATGTTGGCTGTATTGCAGTGTGGGATAGTATTTTTAGAAGAAATTTAATTGTAGAGAAGAATATTCAATTTCATTCTGAACGCGAGGTGTATTCAGAAGATCTACTTTATAAGCTAACATTTATGTCATATTCAAAGAAAGTGGCTTTTTGTAATGATATTGTATATTTATATCGAGTAAACGATACTTCATTTACGAATAAGATAAATGAATCTGTCTTAAATAGGATAGTTAGATTAGATGATATTATTAGTATAGAATTTGGAAATTATTTGGTAGAATTTAATTTAAAAAGAAGAATAACAAATCGAACGTTTTTTACGTTAAGATTTAATATTAAAAAGGTGTCTAAATCAAGGGATGCTAAACTATTTTATAGAATGATTGTAAATAATCAAGAATTAATGGATATTATACGATTATATGAACCAACTAATTTAAAAAATTTTGTTGTATATTGTTTATTAAAAAGAAAAATGTTAGGAATATTGCAAATGTTAGTTAAAAGAGGCTAAGTAGTAGGAGTAGAAAAATGAAAACAGGAATTATTACATTTCATAGAGCAATTAATTATGGAGCGGTTTTGCAAACATATGCGTTACAGGAATATTTAAATAATCACGGGTATAATGCTGAGGTTATTGATTATCGTTGTGAACATATGGAAAATTTTTACAAAATTGCAAGCATAAAGGATAAATCGTTTAAACAAGTAATCAGAGGTTTGATGAATTTTGGATATGCTTACAAGAAAAAACATGCTTTTTACAGATTTTTGAAACAAAATGTTAATATGAGTTCTGAGATTTATAAGCAAACGAATATTAGTGAAGCAAATTCCAAGTATGATAGGTTTATTACAGGAAGTGATCAAGTTTTTAATTATGCATGTTCCAATTTTGATAAAAACTATTTCTTGAATTTTGTTCAGAATTCAGAAAAAAAATTCTCTTATGCAGCTTCTTTTGGAATGAAAAAAGTTCCTGAGAAATATGTAAATGACTATAAAAAGTTGCTTTCATCATTTCATGAATTGTCAATTCGTGAAACGGATGGGCAAAATATTGTAAAAGATTTACTAGGTAGAGAAACCGAATTGTCAGTAGATCCCGTATTTTTATTGAAAACAGAAAACTGGGAAAAACTTGCGAAAAAGCCGAAATTAGAGAATTATATATTGATATATAAATTAAATACTTCTAATATAATTTTTGATTTTGCAAGAAAATTAGCTAAATTAACTGGGAAGAAAATTGTTGCATTAAATTTTGATGTTGTTGATCAAATAAAAACACCGGATATTAAAGGCTTGTATTCAGCTTCCGTAGAAGAATTCCTTGGTTATTTTAAATATGCAGATTACGTTGTGACAAATTCTTTCCACGGAACTGCGTTTTCGATTATTTTCCATAAAAAGTTTTATGTTGAGGCGTTACAAAAAGATTTTATGCCGAATGATCGCGTAGAATCACTGTTAAACTTAACAAAATTAAACGGATGTAAAATACAGGCACTAGAAGATTGTAGATTAGATGTCAGTAGAGATTTTGAAATTGCAGACGAGAAAATAAAACAGCAAAGAAGTTATGCAAAGCAATATTTTGAAAGGATTTTAAATGAAAACTAACAAGTGTTTAGAGCTAAATGAAAATAAAATACTGGAAATTACAATTGCATTGTTGATTAATCTTATTATTTTTTCAGCAAATAATAAACTGATGATGTATACAAAACATTTATCATTATTCGTTATCCTTTTGTGTGTAGTTTTATTTGTTTCAAAGAAAGAGTATTCAATATGGATCAATAGATATAAAGCGTTGTATTTGGCTTTTGTGATGATCATCCTCATTAGTTCTGTATGGGTTAGTAGTACAAAATCTATTTTAGAATATAGTAGCTATTTTATTTCTGGATTATGTATTCTTTTTTCGGATTTTTCACGAGCATTTTATGGTTATTTAATAAAAATTTTTAAAATCATATTTTGGTTATTTATGTTTTCGATGTTTTTGGAAGCATTATCACCAGAAGCATTTCATAGTTTATTTGGCTTTGCATCCTTTGGAGATACGGAAATGCGCGCACTTACATCAGGAGGAGCCATTGCAGGATTGGCTTTTGAAAAGGCATATGCAGCATTTATATGTAATTTAGGTTTAGGAGTATTATTTGCAGAATTTGTGGTTAGTAAATTAAATAAATATATTATTCAAAGCGTTGTAGTGATGTTGGCGTTGATGATGACAGGAAAACGTACACTATTTATCATTCCAATCGTGGTTGCATTGATTTATGTTATATTGTTTAGCAAAAATAATAAGTTTATAAAATTAGCAGGAGTTGGACTAGGAATTGCAGGAGCTGTAATTATAGCTTATACAACCATCCCTGCAGCCACTTTAATCATTGATCGAATGCTTAATAGTGGAGGAGATGTCTTGTCTGGAAGAGAAACTTTTTGGAATTATGCAATGGAAATGTTTCATCGACATCCAATAATCGGAGAAGGGTTTTTGTCTTTTAATGATTATGCATTTAATCAAGGATTTCGTTATTATGGAGAACGTTGGAATTATCAAGCTCATAATGTTTATCTTCAACTTTTAGGTGAGACAGGTATAATAGGATTTTCCTTAATTGCAATATTGATTATATTGATAATTATTAAAGCTATTTCTATAGCAAAGCATAATCTAAATTTTGGGGATGTATGTTTAGTTTATTGGATAGTTTTATTTGGAGTTTATAGCCTTACGGGAAATACGTTATATTATCCTTGCCAAATGATTATACTGGTCTTAGCTATTTTATTTGTTTCAAATATAAAAAAAATAGAGGATGTTTCTTATAAAATAGGAAAAACAATAAAATGGAAGATATAGAGTCACATGGAGGTATTAAATGAATCCATTAGTAAGTATTATTACACCGTCCTATAATTCGGGAAAGTATTTAGATGCATACTTTACTTCGATTTTAGAACAAGATTATCAAAATTATGAAATCATTTTTATTAATGATGGATCAACGGATAATACGGATAGTATTATAAAAAAATACAAAACAGAATTTGAGAAAAAACATATTCGCTTTGTGTATCTAACACAAGAAAATGGCGGTCAAGCAAAAGCAATGAATTTAGGATTTCCATATATTCAGGGAAAATATTTTATTTGGCCAGATTCTGATGATGAACTTTATTCAAATAACATCAGTGAAAAAGTAAAATATATGGAAAACCATCCAGATTGTGCGTTAGCCATGTCGGCTGCGGATTATATGGATGAGATGGGGAATAAATTGCAGCATTTAGAAAGAATTCCGCCTAAAAATGATAACTTTTTTGAAGATCTGTTGTTAAGTAAAAACGTCGTATTTTGTCCGGGAATTTATATTATGAGGACGGAATCGTTTTTCAAATGTGTACCTTCCAAACAAATTAATGAAAGTCGGATAGGACAGAATTATCAAATATTATTACCGGTAACTTATAGTGAAGAGTATGGCTATATAAACCAAACACTTTATAAATATATTTTGCATAAGAATAGTCACTCACACAAAGATAACAACGAATACGAAAAGATAATAGAAAGATTTCAAAAGCATGAGAAGACATTGTATATTCTTCTGAAAGATATCTGTAACGTAGATGATGAATTAATGTATCATGCTAAAGTATATGAACATTTTCATAAATTTTATTTACGATTAGCAAATAAATATGGTAAACGTCAAGATTTAAAGAAGTATTATAAAAAATTAAAAAGCATTCATGCAGATGGGATAAAGGAAAAGGTTTATTATATTTTAGGGTTGATGGGAATAAAAAAGAGGTGAGATATGGGTCGATCAAAGAAATTTATGTACAATTCAATTACAACTGCGTTATTACAAGTTGTTACGATGATTGCTGGATTCATAACACCTAGGTTTATGTTAACAGCATATGGTTCAGAAATTAATGGCTTAGTATCATCTATTTTGCAATTTATTAGTTATTTTAATTTAGTGGAAGCAGGATTGTCTAGTGCGGCTGTTTTTTCATTATATAAACCGATTGCGGATCATGATCATGGTAGAATTAATAGCATTGTAGCTGCGGCAAAACATTTTTACATTAAGTCAGGTTTTATATTTGTTGGATTGGTTGTAGCGTTAGCATTTTGTTATCCATTTATTACAAGTTCTACGGTTTTAGACCAAAAAAGTATTTTTGTTCTTGTCCTTGTATTAGGAGTAAATGGTTCTTTGGAATTCTTTACGTTGGCAAAATACAGAGCTTTGTTAACAGCGGATCAAAAGACATATGTTATATCTTTGGCTTCCATTGTCTATACGGTTTTAAATACAGTGTTGGTCGTAGTGTTGTCAATGATGCGTATTAATATTGTTTTATTAAGAATCATTGCGTTACTGTCTATTTTTGTAAGAACAATTATATTGTATGTATATGTAAGAATGAATTATCGTTTTATACGTTACGATGTTGAACCTGATTATTCAGCTATGGATAAGCGATGGAGTGCATTGTATTTACAAATCGTTCAAACAGTACAAAATGCATCCCCAGCAGTGTTAACAACCATTTTTTCATCACTGAAAATGGTAAGTGTTTATTCCGTTTACAATATGGTTATGTCTGGCATTAATGGCGTTATGTCTGTATTTTCGACAGGAGTATCTGCAGGGTTTGGAGAATTAATTGTAAAAGGAGATAAAAAAGTTTTTCAAAAAGCATATAATGATTTTGAATATCTCTATTACTTTATGGTTAGTGTGGTATATTCCATTACGTTAATTACTATTTTACCATTTGTGAAAGTCTATACAAGTGGAGTCAATGATATTCAATATGCAAGTGTATTAATTGCAGTTTTGTTTGTGGCAAATGGAATTTTATTTAATTTAAAAACACCACAAGGAATGTTAGTAATTGCCGCAGGTTTGTATAAAGAAACAAGAATTCAGAGTACGATTCAAGCAGCTATTTTACTGATAGGTGGTGTTGTGTTTGGAGCTAAAAGTGGATTAATTGGAATTATGTTTGCTTCGTGTTTGTCCAACTTATATCGTTGCATTGATTTATACTTTTTTATACCTAAAACGGTGACGCATATGAGTAGAAAGAATACCTTGAAAAATATTCTGATTACCATTTTGATGATTTTAGTCACTTATTTTACAGCACCTAAAATTATAAAATTCAATCCAACCAATTTAATATTATGGGTCGTTTATGCAGCTTGTGTGGGGGTATATTGTTTAGTAATAATTAGTATTTTCCATATAGTATTTGAAAGAAAAAATTTTAAAACAATCCTTAGAAGAATAAAAAATATGAAAGGAAAATAAAATGAAAACTTTATATGGCAATAAAAATGAATGTTGTGGATGTTCGGCATGTGTTAATATCTGTCCAAAGCAGGCAATCCATATGGAATATGATGAGAAAGGGTATTTATATCCAATCATATCTGAGGATTTATGTATAGATTGCAAGCTATGTGAAAAAGTTTGTCCTTTGAAAGCGGAGAAGGAAGAAACTTTATTCGAAAAAAAAGCATATGGAGTAAAAAATAAAGATGATGCAGAAAGAAGGAACAGTAGTTCAGGGAGCGTATTTATAGAAGTTGCAAAGTACATCTTACATAAGCAAGGCGTTGTGTATGGTGTGGAATTGACTTCCGATTATAGAGTAAAACATAACAGAGCTGAAACAATTGAACAGGCAAGAAAATTCCAAGGCTCTAAATATGTACAAAGTGAAAAAAACAAAATTTTTCAATTAGTACAAGAGGATTTAAAAGAAGGAAAAGTGGTATTATTCACAGGTACTCCATGTGAAGTGGATGGATTAAAAAATTTTTTAAGAAAAGAATATGAAAACCTTTATACGTTGGATTTGATATGCCATGGTGTACCAAGTACAAAATTATTTAATTTGTATTTAGCAGAGAGAGAAAAGAAAAGTAATACAAAAATCAAGACATTAACATTCCGCGATAAAAATTATGGATGGAGAAATCAAGAACTAAGTATAGAATATGAAAATGGGACAAATTATCATAGCCCAATATGGGAAGATGATTTTTATCGATTGTTTACGAGTAATTATGTATTGAGAGATTCTTGTTATACTTGCAAATTTGCAAATATGGAACGAAAAGGAGATATTACGATTGGAGATTTTTGGAATATAAAGAATGTAAGTGAGAAATTTGAAGATAAATTAGGGGTATCTTCCATCGTAGTTAATTCAGAGAAGGGACAACGATTATTTGAATCTTTAAGAAATGATTTTGATGTTATAGAATGCTCATTAAATGACATTACACAGCGTAATTTGCAGGCACCATCTGAATATCCAGAACGATATGGAGAATTTCAAAAGGATTGTTGTCAAAAAGGTTTTGAGTATTGTCTGAAAAAATATGGTTCTATGGGATTATTGGAGAAAATTAGAAGAACATTATCTCCAGTAAAACAAAAAGTGAAACGTGTGTTGCAAAAGTAGGTTTATCATAATAGGTGCGGGAGAAAAATGAATTATAGAATACTTTCTAGAATGTTATTTAAACCTTTGGAAAGTTTATATATTAATATGCCACCTGAAAAAATCGGTGGGGGTTATATATTCAACATGGATTTTCAACCATTATGATCTATTGTGGTCTGACCCCATTAAGAGAAGATAAACTTTCTAAAGAATTTATAAACACATGGTAAGTATTCAAACATGAAAGGACAATTGAAATGAACACAACATTGCTTATCATGGCAGCCGGAATCGGCAGTCGATTTGGAACAGGAATAAAACAGTTGGAGCCGGTCGATGATGCAAACCATATCATCATGGACTACTCAATTCACGATGCGATTGAGGCTGGTTTCAATCATGTGGTATTTATTATCCGTAAGGATATTGAGAAAGAGTTCAAAGAGGTCATTGGTGATCGTATTGCCTCCATTTGCTCTTCTCATAACGTAACAGTAGACTACGCTTTCCAGGATATTAACGATATCCCGGGAACTCTGCCGGAAGGTCGTACAAAACCTTGGGGAACCGGTCAGGCCGTGCTTGCAGCGAAGGACGTAATTAAAACTCCGTTCATCGTCATTAACGCAGACGATTACTATGGCAAGGAAGGCTTCAAGGCGGTTCATGAGTATCTGGTGAATGGCGGCAAGTCCTGCATGGCTGGTTTCGTTCTGAAGAACACGCTATCTGATAACGGCGGTGTGACACGTGGTATCTGCAAGATGGATGAGCAGAACAATCTGACGGAAGTTGTGGAGACCAAGAACATCGTAAAGACTGCAGATGGAGCAGAGGCAGACGGTGTAGCTGTTGATGTGAATTCTCTGGTTTCTATGAACATGTGGGGCCTGACTCCAGATTTTCTGGATGTACTGGAAAAGGGCTTCAAAGAGTTCTTTGAGAAAGAAGTCCCGGGCAATCCGCAGAAAGCTGAGTATCTGATCCCAATCTTCATCGGTGAACTGCTGGAGCAGGGCAAGATGTCTGTGAAGGTTCTGAAGACCAACGACACCTGGTACGGCATGACCTATCACGAGGATGTTGCAGCCGTAAAGGGCAGTTTCAAGGAGATGCTGGAGAACGGCGTGTATAAGGCTGACTTGTTCAGTGATCTGTAAACGACGATGAAAGAAACGATTGATTTACTCGGAAAGATCATCACAAACATCCTGACTGCTCTCTATGAACCGTTTGGATTCTCACTCCTTCTTTCCTTCCTAGCCATGTTTTTCCATCTATATGCCTATGAATCTATTGGAGCCGGAAAAGGCTGGAAGATTGCCATGGTGACATGGTATCAGAAATTCAAAGAGAGCGTGTTCTTCCGGAAGTTATTTTTCTTAGCTTTTGTGACTTCACTTATTTTGTTCCGAACCCTGTTAAACCGTCAGCTGTGGATGAACCCATTGTCCGATGTCATGGGTGGTTGGGGCATCTGGGAGACTGTGAATGGCGAACAGAAGCTGACCACCGAGTGCATCGAGAACGTAATTATGATGGTGCCGTTTTCAGCTGTAGTGATGTGGACGTTCGGAAAGAAGATAGGAAACAGTTGGAAGAAGATATTGTGGTATAGCGGGAAGATAGCATTTATCTTTTCGATAAGCATTGAGATGTTGCAGTTATTGATGCGGCTAGGAACGTTCCAGCTATCAGACATCTTCTATAACACAGTCGGTGGAGTAGTAGGTGGATTGATGTATTGTGCGGTGATGAAGGCAAGAAAGCGTCTGTAAAACTGGATGAAATTGTGATATACTGGGAGCGGTAGCTCCCTACGCTGCTCTGATAATCACACACCTCTCCGTGGTGAGCAGCAGGCAACGATCTTATGGTCGGCGAAGATGTGAGAAAAGAAAATAGATTGGAGGAAACACTGGATGGATTCAAATGCTCTAAAACGGACAGCGGTTGAGGTTTTACAGTATGACCCTAGATTTTCAGATGTCAAAAATGAATTGTATCCAATAGTAAGTAGAAGTACAGTTAATTGTGTTCCTCAATTTGGATTTGCAACAAGGTCATACCAGCATTGGGAAGATGTTGAAATCAGAGTGCCTGTTCCTATGATATCTAAAGCAACTGAGCTAAAGAGTAAAATTGATGATTTAATATATTATGTCTATGAGGAAAGCGATGATTATGCGATTCAAGATGTGAAACTTAGACCGCAAATAATATATTCAGATGTGCCATTGGAAGTTTCAAATAGTGTTGAATTTGATAGAATTCAAGATGTCATAGTTCAAGGAATACGAGATGCGAAATATCTAATTTGGGTTGCTGTTGCATGGTTCTCTAATGACGTGTTATATCAGGAACTGTTGAATAAAAAAAGAGATGGCTTAAACATAAGAGTCATTGTTTCTGATGAAGATTCAAATCAGGTACTTTTGCCTAAAATACAAAAGAATTTTGAATGTGTTGTTGTTCCGCATACTGGAAGGTGGGGAACAAATAGAATGCATGATAAGTTTTGTATTGTGGACTTGGACTATATTATGCATGGATCATACAATTGGACAAAGGCAGCAAACTATAATGGCGAAACCTTGGTTACTACAGTTGACCGGGAATTAGTAAGGGACTTTGCTGATGAGTTTTTGAAAATGTACAACGAAAATAGGTGAGAAAATGGATCATATTATGGACTGGGCAAAGTTAATAGTTCCATCGGTGATCTCCATCATTGGATTTGTGCTTACATATTATTCCATGTGCAAGCAATTTAGAAATTCAATAAAACAACAACTTACAGAAGAACAGAGAAAAGTTTATCTTGATACATATATAGATGTAGAGAAAATTGTAACTACAAATGAAATTATATTTGAGCCTAAATATTATGATGAGTTGGTATCCCATCAAGCTAAAATAAAGTTGGCTGCTTCCAATGCTGTAATCAGTGCCTATAGTGAATATATGAGATTTGTTTTTGGCGTAGCATGTCCGGCATGGAAATGGATTTCAGAGAATCATCCAGAAAGCTGTAAAGATAATTTTGAGTACGTGTATGATGAAGATGGCAATGAACATGAGATAGCCCATATCACAGAAGATATGCTGAAATCTTTTGATGCGGAGTATGAAAAGTATAAAAAGGAACATGTTCCAAAGGCAAAAGAAATTACATCAAAAGTAGATTCACTTTTGAATGCTATGAGAGCGGATTTGGGGAATGAAGCGTATATTAGAAAATAGTAATATTGCTCTCATCCCAACACAGTGCCATACTTAAACCACTAAAAAAGGAAAGAGGTCATCACCTATGCCCAGAACGAAAGGCAGCAAAAACCGTCCCAAAACCAATACCACCAACGACTACGCATCCCAGATTGCAGAGAAGCAGGAGACTATTGCACCTCTGAATACTGAGATCGCATCCATCCAGAAAGCGATTGAAGAGCAGAAGAACACATTGAAAGAGAAGAAGACTGCTCTGAAGAAGGCCGAAAAAGAAGTGACCACTCTTGAAGCAAAGAAGGCAAAGGTAGATGCTAAGGCCGCTGAAGAAGCTAAGAAGGCTGAAGCCGAAGCAGTGCTGAAGAAATTATTAGTCAGTGGCATGAGCGCAGATGAGATCCTCGAAAAACTGAAATAAACAAGAAAGCCAAGAAAGAATAAATGCCCGTGTGGACAAACTGAACTCCAGGAGTTCACACGGTGTTTTTTGAAGGTTGCTATATAGTTTGAGACGGAAATAAAAGAAGAACAAAAATAAAAGAAATGGGGCGTGATAAAAATGAACTTATCTAAAATACACCACATTGCAATCATCGTATCTGATTACGAAGCGGCTAAGGATTTCTATGTGAACAAGCTGGGCTTCTCTGTCATCAGAGAAAACTATCGCCCGGAGCGTAAGGACTGGAAGCTGGATCTGCGTGTCAATGAGCATACTGAGCTAGAAATCTTCGCAGAGGAAAACCCGCCGAAGCGTGTGAACCGCCCGGAAGCCTGCGGGCTGCGTCATCTTGCATTCTGTGTAGACAGTGTAGAGCAGACAGTGAAGGAACTGGCAGAGATTGGGATTGAATGTGAGCCGATTCGGGTAGACGATTATACCGGCAAGAAGATGACTTTCTTCCATGACCCGGACGGACTACCACTGGAACTGCATGAGTAAAATGAAGAAAACAAGAAAACCAGGCGGTGGCCGGAAGAAGTTGAAGCCAGAGTACGATGCCGGGAAAAATCTGAAAGAGCAGATGGAAAGTGCTGTGGCACTTTATGATTCTGAGATGTCCTTGCAGGCCATTGGCGAAGAACTGGGATTAAATCCAATTAAAGTAAGAAAGCTGCTCATCACAGCTGGTGTGTATGAATCAGAAGTGGCGGAGAAGGTGCAAGCTACCTTTCAAGAATATCGAGAAACACAGGACTACAAAACCTCCATACTCTCAACTGCAAACACCCTGAAACTTTCCAAAGCCTCTGTTACCTCGTACCTGCCTTATAAAAAAGGCGTGTACTTCCCAAGTACAGCAGAAAAAGAGAAGATCAGTGTTGGGGCAGAGCGGCAGCGGAGATACAGAGCGATGAAGCGGTGGAGGGCTGATCCGACAGAAGAAAACTTCTGGGGTGTGGTTGTGGCTTATGCTGGTGTGAAATTCAAAACCTACTCTGGGTTGCCATTCTCTTACGAAATTAAAAAAGGCAGGAATGGCGAGTACACGAAGGAGCTGTGGATCGACCGCCGGGAGAAAAGCAAAAGTCTGGCATGGAGTTCTATAGTTTTGGCGCTGAAGAATATTAAAGAAAAAGTAGTAGAGAGACCCAAAGCTCTGGGCGATATCCGGGGAGTGACTTATATTTACGGGATGTTCTATCGGTTCGGGCTGATCGATGTGCCGGACGAGGTAAAGGAAAAGATGGACCATCCGAAAAAACGCAAAAAATAGGTATGGGTGACTACTCAAAACTTATTAAGCACATCAAAATGGATGATGCATTTAACTACGGTATATACAAACAATTATGTGCATCACTTACATATAGAGATTATGAATTACGTTGTACACGGACTGGATTTATCACTAACATAGGGAACTATGACAGGCAGTATCCATATGCGGAAACAAAATACGCTGATTTTGATAAGTTCTTGTTTTCTTCTTGGAAAAACAAGCCGAATGGAAAAGATCAGATTCCGTGGGGCGTACCAGTTGATTAATGGCTAGGATGGAATATTTGCCCTCGCTATTTCACAGTGCTATATTTAAACTACTATAAAAGGGAAGAGGTTATTCACGATGCCGGAATGGTTAGAAAATCTGCTTACTGCCATTGGCGGTGGTACTGTTGTCTTGGTTGGAATATTGACTATTTTCAAAGGGCTACTTATAAAACTCTTTGAAACAGGAATTGAGTCTTCATTTGAAAAAAATCTTGAAAAATTTAGAAATAAGTTAGAGCGTTCTACAAAAGCATATGAAATATTATTAGAGCGTGAAATGCGATTTTATGAAAAATTAGAACCCATAATAGCAGAACTCGTTCCTCTTGAACATGACTTACTGTATTATCTGAAATATGATGAGACAGCAGATCGGGAGAAACAATGTGAAGAATTTAGAGAACACTTTAAGAGATATTGTGAATTAGTAAAGGATTTGAAAAACGAGAATATAATTCATCAATCATATATTCCGCAAGATGTTTTTACCGCATATACAACAGTTGTTGTGCAAATGCAGGACGATATGCAGTTGTGGTTTGATATAGCAAAATTTTTGTTTTCCGGGGAATACGATAAAATCGACTATGAAAAATGTGAGGTAACTGTTGCTACACTATTGAAACATCTTGCATTTGGAGAAACTATGGTTCGTAACCGATTGGAGCAACTTAGTGGGGCGGATGATTAAAGATGTAGGAACTGTGGTAGAATGTCTGAAAATGAAATCTCACACAAGTTTAGTTGCACAGCGTTAGATTTAATAGAAAGGAACATATGATAATTAATTCCCTAAATTATCATACGAGGATTGCAATGACATTTTTTACATTTATATGTAACTTTGTTGGGCTTGTTTCAAATATATGTGTACTTTTCTTGACAGTGTACACCCTTTACCTGACTGCATTTTCAAGAAAAATGGATTTTATTTCCGTGGGTCATTCAATGTCTGCTTTCTTTGGGGAAAGCATTCACTTTTATATTAAGAATCGGTCTTTGCACAGCATACCAATTACGAAAGTATTTTTGCTAAAGAATATGGGCGGAATGTTCCATAGAATCAATATAGCAGATTATAAGCAGCCGTTGATTATTGATGCATGGCATATTGGGAAGATAGAGACGGAACCATTTACGTATATTACGGGGTTTGATGAACCAGAGGAAGGGGTGGAAAAAGCCTCTGAGGATGTACATGAAAAGCCAAGTATTAGTACAATCCATATGAATGCAGTGATTGGCGTGGAAACAGGAAACAAAGTCGTTTGGATAAAACCATATAAAAAATCGCCGCTTCGCACGGCAAAGCGTGCATATAAAAAACTAAATTTTGATATTTTGCCTGTTTCGAGAAAGTGCTGTGGTGATAAAATTCTTTCAAAATCTGTTAATTATGTGATTTATCTCTTGTCAAGAGATTTAAATGGACAGAAAGCAGTGAAAACGGTTTTTGCTATAGCAGGTGAACAGCATATTCTTCTGAGTGATACCATATGTGGGCATAACGGACTCGAAGGGCAGTTTGGATCCTCTGCAATGGAATTGGAAAAGGCTATTTGTGATTCTTTTGGAATTGACAAGAGAAATATCCGTGTGGAACAGATAGAGCAATGTTTATGATGTTGGATTCTTGCGGCGAAACAGGCCAGGCGGTTTGCCTGGTTTGTTTCCTTAGTGCGCCTAGCGGCGCACGTTTCTAACGGGTTAAAGTCCCAAATCTGCCCGG
>OBXV01000295.1_pt1 | contig 34987 bp, 59 predicted proteins | sample 1495451 | NCBI WGS metagenome assembly OBXV01 (sample SAMEA2580178, study PRJEB22360) | human gut metagenome | biome: human gut; feature: human-associated habitat; material: faeces | place: Denmark | collected 2008/2010 | reverse complement strand
TATGCACCCATAAATGTCCTCTGTCAGCTTTGTATGTCCACTAATTAAATCATTATTTAATTTCGTGATTGACTGCTGCATGCTGTATGCCAAGGCGCTCGTTGGGACTTTTCCTGTGTTGTTTATTTGCTGATTGGACATCATGCTTTTCGTAACGACATTTGTTAGCTTTTCTTGCATCGGTACGATATAGCTCTTATAAAAATGCTGCAGCCCTGTCCATCCTAAAATCTTCATTTACTCAACTCCTTATGCTTGGAATAACGAATCAATCTCTTCGTTGGTGATCTGTTCTACATTCGCATCTGATCCAGCAGGTCCCTGTGGTCCCATTGGTCCCGTTTCTCCTCTTTCCCCTTTTAATCCTTGTGGGCCCTGCGGTCCTGTTTCTCCTCTTTCGCCTTTAGCTCCTGCTGGTCCTTGTAAGCCCTGTTCTCCTTTGGCTCCAGCCGGCCCTGCCGGTCCAGCAGCTCCCTGCAATCCCTGCGGTCCTTGCGGCCCTGTTAATCCAGTGGCTCCGGAGAGGTCTGTGATATATGTATAGGACTCTGCCCCTTTCATATACAATTTTGCATTGTCTTCATCTTGTACGTTTCCGGTGTCGATCACAACAAATTGTCCCGTTTTTACTCCGTCTGTCGCAAACCCTTTATTCATTTCTGCTATAGATGTAAATGTTTTGGCGATTTTAAATGCTTCGCCTGCCGGTCCTTGCGGTCCTTGTGCACCCTGCTCTCCTTTAGCTCCAGCCGGTCCCGCTGGTCCTACTGGTCCTTGTGGTCCTGCTGCTCCAGCATCCCCTTTTTCCCCTTTAAATTCTCCTGTTTTAATTGCTTCGTCAAGTGTTTTGCCATTATAAGTTACATCTGTCGAAACTACTTTTTCTGTTTTTTTCCGGAAAGATCCGTTTGTCCATTCCTTAATCTTATCAATAACGTGTGTCAATCCATTTAAGTCTAAGAATTTTGCCATAATCTTTATTCTCCTTCTATCTCTTCAATCATTTTCCTTTTAATTTTTACCATTTCTTCTGTTGTAATTGCTCCTGCGGCATGTATTCCATTTAGATACGCAAGAGTCGAAAGGAGCAACGCTCCTTTCTTGTCAAAATACTTATGATCAAACCTTCTTTGATATATTTTCTTTTTAAATTCGGAAATCATTTTTATCCCGGCTTCTTCATAATTCATTTTGATCTCTCCTTAAAATAAACTGTCAATTTCTTCGTTGCTGATAACTTCATTGCCAGCTCCTGCTTCCAGTTCTATGATTTTCTCTTCTACTGTTTTTCCCTCTTTTAGTTGCACGCTTTCCGCCATGCATAGTGGATAGTTCCCATTATTTTTTGTGGATAAAGTATTTACGATTACAACTCCACCTTCGATACTTTGTGCCATGCCTTAACCTCCTTATTTTACTGTCACTGCCGTTGATCCAAGTCCTGCGTTTACAGATACCCAAATATCATAATTTTGAGTATGACCTGATGCGTTTGTGAATGATAATGTCTTAAGCTTCTTAAATCCACCGTCAAAACCGCCTACATTAAACGTAGGAGTTCCGAAAGAAGAAGGTATTGCATACACTATCTTTTCGCCTTCCCCAGCGTTTACTGTAAAGCTCCTTGCTTTTCCTGATGCAAGCGCAGATCCTTCCAGTGCAAGAATATCTGCATTTTCCAGCTGCTCTTTGTTGCTTTTGCCCCAATATACTTTTGGTTGGAATGTAATTCCTACTGTTCTTGTTACGATTGCATCTCTTTCATCCGTTACAGTCAGCACGATGTTTGTGTTTGTTTTGATTGCTTTTCCGGTGTAATTTTTCTTTCTAAGGCTGTTGCCTAAAATCTCTTCGTTTTCTGATCCAAATTTAATTTTCTGTGTTTTTGGTTCCTTACTCAAAGTCCATGTAACATCTGTCGCTGCTACTGTTGCTCCAATCTCATTATTACTATTCGTGGCTGTCATGCTGTTAATTGTAATTTTCTTATAGTTTAAATCATCCACAATCTTTTTGTACTCGTCCGTAAAGTCATTTTTTGATAAACCTTTTCCTTCTTCTTGTCGTACATATCTTTCGTCATTTTTCTGCACTAAGTGCGCAAGACCTTCCTGGTCTAAATACTTTTTCCCCGTTGCTAATACAGCAGCTTCTGTTTCTTTTTGTTTCGCCATCTTCCTTATTCTCCTTTCATTATTTCATCAATTTCTGGATTGGTAATTGATTCTATCACCACAGTTCCATCTCCGCTTGGCAACTCAACAGAACTGATTGGCTTCTTATTCGACAAGAGCTTCAACTGTTTTCCATTCAGCTGAAGCTCTTCTCCTTTTTTATTTAATTTTTCTAGTAATTCCCCTAAAATCTCTTTCTCTTCTGGCTCTTCATATTCCTGCGGTTTTGCGCGTTTCTCCACAGGCATTTCTACTGTCTTAATTGTTTTTCCCTGCTCCTGAGTGGATATGTATGCGTAGGCTTTAATACTCCTTCCTATTTTCAGTAATGTATCCGGGATATCCGCAATCACTTCTCTGTCATTCACAACTCCAAGCTCTCTGATTGCTTCTTTTCCTCCGTCTACAGCAAAATGCACCTCTATCAGATCTTGTTCTATGTCTAATCCGCAGATTTTCAGCTTTCTTCCTCTATCCCATTGTGTTAGTCCTTCTATTCTTACATAGTCTGTCTTATTAAAACTCGCTATCAGCATTCTTTTTCACCTCCCTCTTTTTTCTCTTATAAAGTATTTTGGAGGGAATCAATCTCACTGTTCGTGATTTCAACTATATCGTATCCTTCTAATTTTTTTAACGCTTCGACTAATGCTTTATAATCATCAGAGGATGTTATTGCCGATTCCGCAATCCTATTTTTTCTGACCTCTATTCCAAAATCAAACGTCGTCACCGAACTCTCTGTGTCTACTAAATGTATCTGTCCTTTCGTTTCGCCGATTTCTGCAAGCATTTGCTCTGTCATTTCAAATTCCACGCATGTCTCACTTATCATTGCTCCGTCCGAATAGGTTTCTTTTCCGCTCGGTTTTACACAATAAATTCGAGCTCTGCTTGCATTCCCAGTTACTCCCGCGATGTAGCATCTTATTTTTCGCCCAGAATCATATTGTGTTGCAAATATCCTCGGTGGCAGTCCTGGATTCCTTGCATCAATTTTGATTATCGTTGTTGCTTCCATCTCTTTCTCCCCTTTCTTTGGCAATCCATTTCACAAAAGCCAGCCCTTCTACCGGTCCTGGACCTGCATATTGCGGATATCTTAATACGCAATCCCATGGATAATTGTAATAACTTCTTGTCGCGATTTCTCCGCCAGTCTGATCTCCTGTCTGTCCTCCGATAATGCCTCCAATCTCGTTTTGGCTCGCCTGCACAAGTTGTCCGTTTCCAATTGACAGCGCAGTGTGATTCTGTATATTCAAAAGAACGTCTCCTCTCACAACTCCCTCGCCAGTGGATAGATTTATTTGCGATGTCGCATCTTCGAACCCTGCCGCCATAAATACTTCCCTCATTGTGAAGGTTGCAGGTGTATATCCCGGTCTTGTATTTAAACCGGCATTAAAGTATGCCCAGCATATTAAAGACGAGCAGTCGTAATCTGGTCCATCTCGATGCCCCTGATCATACCCATGACTATCATCATTCGCAATTCCAATCGCCCATTTCACAGCTTCTTCTACGACATTTTTCAAAATGTTGTCAATTCTGTTGTTCCATTCTCTTGCATACTGCAGTCGGTTTCCTGCAGCTTCAATTCCGGCACGCTCATAATTTTTTAACCATGCCATTGTGAGCCATTCCACATCTGCAGATGATTTTATAAATTCATCAAACGTAATGTTATATGATTCTGTCGGATAATACTGGAGTCCATTTCTCCTCTCATAGTCAATTACTGCAAGCTGACAGTCAGTGGTAAGGTAATCCGTTCGGCCGATCGCCTGCGCTCTAATCTGCAGATTCGTTCCTGGAGTCCACTGCATGTAGCCTACACCTTGACTCCAGTTTCCGGAACCACCCTGAAACGCTCCCGGATCAAGAGAACTTTCCTGCTGTGCATTGGCCAGCCATGCCACAATCGCATTTCTATTCCACCCATATTGTTGATTTAATTTTTTCGCACATTCAGTGCCGTTCTCGATATATCCTCTTGTCGCGAATAGTCTCTGTCTTTCTTGTACTACTTCGCCGTTTGCAGTCTTCCCTCTGACAAGCAATCCATTTTCAAATTCCAAGTAGCTTTCATCCGAAAAAATAGCTTTCCCGCTTAATGTCTTCTGCCGGTTTATAATCATGTTCTTCCCGATCGTCAAATGCATATTATCAAAGGTCCATATTTTCAGATCATCTTCTGCATCTGCTGCATCCGTCATTCCTCCTACCACTCTTTTTCTTGCATTCCTGATTTCCATGCTCCCAGGAGTGTTTCCACCTCCGAGAGTTATCGTTCGGCCTCTGATGTCGCTCATTTCTCCATATACAACTTCTGCTGCCACTGTTCCGTCTGATCTGATTGCCCCGCCTACTCTTGCAGCCATCCTCGATAACTCTCCGAAGTAGTCGTATTGGTAATTCCCTAGCTCCACATTTTCTACCCGCTCCTTGATTGCATCGTATTCCAGTTCAACAACTCTTGCATCTGTTACGATACCTAATTTATCATGTCTGCAGTGTACCGTATCTCCAAGTGATACCGTTTCTAGGTTCTTTACATTTTCATACTCATCTGTATTTTCCAATGCAATCATATCTACAGAAATGTTTACTGTTGGTTTATCTGCCCCTGCTGCGAACTGCTCTTTGCAACGAGTGATCAACGCATCTTCCAATTCTTCTTGGGTGTCGCAAATAATAATTCCCTTTTCTGCATCATCTTCATTGGCATCATCCCGCATTTTGATGTCCGGAAATTTCATTAATTCTGTGTAAATGGCAGGATACTTTCCGATAAGCTCCGAGTCTACCCATGGTCTTTCGCCTCGGATCATTCTCCCATTGTACGCTTGTGGTACAATTCGCGTCACGGTGGTTCTCATGTCCACTTCTTCTGAAAACCCATCCTTTGCAACATTTTTCCCGTAAAGGATCTGTACTCCCCGATCCATTCCGGCGCGCTCATTTATAATAATCTTATAATTATCGTAAATGATTTCTCCTCCCCACCGGTTTACAAAGGCATTTCCTTCTTCTCCATTGACTGCTTCAATAAAATTTTTATTCTCATAGTAAGCAGTTTCTTTTTTTAAGATATTGGATTGCGCCTTATATTTGGGGTATTTCTCCAGCATGTATTCCAATGCTTCCTGCCCGTTTTTTTCCGTAGGTCTTACATCTACCAGGAAGCACTCTCCTAGGGCATCCAGAAAAATGGGTTCTAGCGTGGCTTGTATATCGGATTCCCTCTTTTTCTTAGACTTAACCCGGAATAGTTGAATGCCATTAAAAGACGGCATCTTTACTACGGCATTATCCTCAATGTATTTCCATCGTCCCTCCTGGTCAATTGGATGCTTTAAGGTAGCTGTCCAGCTTCCGTTTAGTACAACATTGATTGTAGCTTTGCTTGGTATAAGTGGCATGTTCCCGTTTTTGTCATAATTTGTATTTTCCGGACTGTAGATTTCTATCATTTACAGACACCTCCAGTTCGGAATAACTTTCACTTCAAACCCCGGACTGCACGTCACATTATTCTCCATTTCTTTCAAATAAAGGCTCTTATACTTTCCAGTTACCGATACGTTTTTCAATTCTCCTGCTTCCGTATAGGTGAGCATTCTCTCTGTGTCTATTATCAAATTTCCCTGCACTTCTGCTGTCATTACACTTCCATTTGCATAAATTCTGCATGTCCCATTCCCCTTTATTTTATAAATCGGATGTGACTTTACATACGGATTGTACTGGATCTCGTTTAATTCATGCTCATATTGCCCATCTCTGCGATACTGATATCCTTCGCAAAGAAAGGTTACTGCAAATTCTCCTAGACGTCTTACCGTCCTTTCTGCGGTATCAATCTGCGTATGTTTGACTTTATAAAACATTTCCTCATCATCGCTGAAGATTAGCTCGCGGTCTCTTCTTTTCAGCAGCCAGTCTTTCGCTTGGCGAAACTTTTCTGCCCACAAATCTGGGTGAGTCATAAAGTTTATTGTAACCTCGATTTCTATATCTTCTACCTCATCACTTTCAATGATTAGATTTCCATCTCTTCCCGGAACTTCAATCTCCTCGTATCGAAACTCAGGTGCAGGTATATTCGGCCTCTGTTTAATCCCAAATCCTAGTATTTTACTGTTAATTCCATTTCTGGTTATGCTAAACATCGTTTTCCTCTTGCCCCCTGACTTCCAAGCTGTTCATTGTAAATTCCCTTTTTTACTGTCTTCATGATGTAGGAATCAATTTTTTCGTTCCCAATCATCACTGTAATCTGCTGTGTTTCATTTCTTCCTTCTGCTGCCGTCTGTATTACGTTCACAAGCTCTCTGTAATTATTATCGGGTATCTCTACTTTTCTGACTCCTCTTCCTTCTCCAAGGTTCATAGCTTCATTCACAGTAGATTTTACCTTCTGCATTTCTCCTCGTACTCCAAGGACATATCCTTCCATTGTCCCTGCTCCAATTCTCTTAAATACCTTTGACGGCGAGTTGATCTGCAGTTTATTCTTTGCCGCCGACTCCGCTGCTGCTGCAACTTCAATTGCAGCCGAAATCACCTGTGATTTTCCAGACAAAATTCCAGACGCCAACCCTGCTGAAACATTGTGTCCATAGGAATAGAATCTTCCTTCACTTAAATTCGATCGAACCGCGCCAACAACAGCAACTGCCACGCTTTGCGCAGCGCTTTGCACGCTTCCTTTTCCGGCGTTGATTCCATTTACCAATCCGCGATCCACATTCTGTCCGGATTCTTTCGTTTTTCGTGATGGCGATGCACAGCCTAATCCTTTGTTTACGGAATCTATCGTCTTGACACCGAGATCTTCTCCTGAAGCTTCTGCCGCTCTTTGAGCCTCCTGCATTCCTCTCACAAGTCCCATTACCGTATTAGCTCCACTCTGTTCCATAAGCGGAGTAAGATTCTCAATACCTCCGGCAATATTTTCTGCGCCAGATGTTAACAATTCCTGCCCCCACTGATCTGTCATTCCCTTAATGTCAACACTTTGGCTCCAAAGTTCATTTGCTTTCTTTAATTCTTCATCTGTCATCGAATTAAAAGCTGCCACATATCCAGAACCCTGCGGTCCCATTTCCGAAAGCTTTTGCAAGATTCCTTGATTGATACCTTTATCGGCCAATGCAGTCAAGTTCTGTTCCCACTGCATTACTCCATCAACCTGAGATTGCATATTGGCCAGCAACTGCTCTGTGGATATCTGCACACCACCATCAAACGCTGTAAACATATCCATCTGCGACTGCAATGCTCCCTGCACGCTTTCCTGCATGCTCAACACACCATTCGTTACATTAACCGCCATTTCCTGCTGAGCTGCCGAAAGATTTCTATACGCCTGTGTTTCCTGGCCTGCTACTTCGATACTCATAGCAGCTGCTTCCTGCTTTTTTTGTTCTGCTTCAGCATTGCCTTTCTTTGACTCGGTGTTGTCATTCGTTGCATCTGTGTTGCCATTCATTTTGTCAGTCAAATCTTGTATGTACTCACTGGTGCTTAAATACTTTTCATTCGCCGCATCGTAGGTATCATTTAAAGTTTTTAACTTTTTCTCCTGCTCTTCACGTTTCTCATTCAACGCATTTTCTTTTTCGGCAATTTTTTCCAGAGCAGCTTGTGAATCCATCAGCTTTCCATTGTATTTAACGGTTGCTGCCTCGCCTTTTTCAGTAGCCCTCGTTGCTTCCTCAGAGATTTTGTTTCTCTTTTTATCCAACTCCCCAATCTTTGTACCAATTTCTTCCAGATTTGCTTCCGCTTCATATCTTGCAATATCTGCCTTCGTAAGTTCTTCGATGATATCTTTCGATTGTTCCTGAGCCGCCTGCGCTTTCGCAAAATTTAAAGAGGCCTCGATAGACTTTTTGGTCTGTGCTTCGTTTTTATTTAAAGCCCCAGTATTCTCATCTACATGTAAATTCAGATCTGGAAAAAGAGAGTTTAATTCCCCTACAATAATCTGCATTTTTCCAATCTCTTTCGCAGAACTTCCAGCTCCGTCTGCTAAGTCATAAAGTTCTGTGACCAAATCATTCGATAGCATTTCTTTTGCATTCAGCGAATCCATCGACTCTTCTACGCCTTTCATGGATTCTTTCAACCCCTGCGTGGCATCCTGAAGCTTTGCATTGACTTCTTCGGTCTTTTCTCCCAATGCTCCAGTTTCTTCTTTTGCGTTTTCTGCTGTACTTGAAAATATCGCCAAGGCTCCTACCGCCGTTCCGATTGCAGTGACCAAAAGTCCAATCGGATTCGCTGTCATCACCGCATTTAATCCTGCCTGAGCAGTTGTTGCCGCACCAGTTGCCGTAGTCTGTGCTACCGTTGCTGCTGTTTCTGCCGTTGTCGCCACAGTATTGGCAGTTTCTACTGCTGTTTCTGCTTTTTTGGCTGCAATGTATGTTAATACCTTCTTGGTAGTGTCTTCAATTCCCTCTTTTACTTCCTTGAGATCCTTGATCAGATTCTTCGACTTTTTCACCACAAACATTGTTCCGATGGTCGTTCCTGCCACTTTTGCTATTGGCGTAATCACCTCAATATTATCCGCAAGGGCTTTCATTCCCTTTTGCGCTGGCGGAAGAAAATCTTTCAGTACTGGTGTGATTACTTCTGACTGGAAAGTTCTTCCTAGAGTCTTCCATTGATTGGCCACACTATCGTACTTAATGTCTTTAATGCTTTCCATCGTTCCTTTCACATTCTTGTAGGCATTGTTTGCCTGATTCAAGGATGTGATAACTTTCATCGCATTATCTTCCCCTAGCGCACTCCAGGTATTGCTTGCGATCGTAAGCGCTTGCTGCTGATTTTCCATGCTGGCAAGATCGGAAATGACGGAGTGAAACACTTCTTTTGTTGTTACCTCTCCATTTTTCCATGCCTGGAATAAATCTTGCGTTCCTTTCGAAAATGCATTCAGATTTTCTTCAATCCTACCATCCGACATAGATATTCCGAACTCTTTTACATAATCATTTACCTTATCGAGATTGTACGCGCCGGAATCAAGACCATTCTGAAGAATGGTAAACATCTCTTCGGCAGAAAATCCCGCTTGTGCCCACAGCGAACTGTACTCGGCAATGTTATCCGTCAATTCTCCCGACTTGTCCAACCCGTTCTGCGCACCTTTTGTGATAAAGTCAAAGGCTTCTCCGGCTGTAAGCCCCATATTTTCCATTAACGCATCAACGCCACGAATAGATTCGCTTAGATCCATTCCAAATACATCTTGGAGTACCATTCCTCCCTCAGCAAGTTCTTGTAGTTTAGATGGATCCGTTTCATTTGTGTATTGTTTAACCAAAGCCATCGCGTCAGCTACATCGCGGATTGAGTCGCCATATCCGGCTTTATACACCCTTTCCATCGTCTCGCCGTAGTATTCTGTCGCCTGCTCGGTAGCTCCAGTGCTTGCCTGTAGCTGGTTCTGTGCTTCCTGAAGTTCTAATGTTCCTTGTACTGCACTTCGGAACATATCTGATGTCAGGTTCTTTCCAGATTCTACTAACGTATTTATAAGATTCGCTTTGATGATTGTAGATGTCTTTGTCAGTTCGTCAGCGAGGTTATTCGCCCTATTTCCAAACTCATCAATACTCGTAGCACACTGATCCGTTGCCTGCTCCGCTTCTTTCATATATGCGGCATTCTCATTCAATGCATGAGTTGTGCGGATTGTCTGCGCTTCCGCATTGTTTAACTGTTTCTTCCAGTCTTGAACACGATCCGCTGACCTCTGATAAGTGGATTCTCCTTTTTCTACAATTTCATTGAGTTTCTCAACCGCCTGACTCTGTTCTTCCAGAGCTTCCTCTGTCGTATCAGATGCCTGCTCCATTTCACCGAGACTTTTCTCTGCCCTGGCAAGTTTTTCTTTATATTCTGCAAGAGCGTTCCCTACTCTTTCATATTCTTGTTCCGCATGGGACAATCCTTTTCGCAGTGCTTCTTCTTTTTGCTCATGCTCTTCTAAAGTTTTCGTAAGCGTTTCGTGCTTCTTTCTCAATGTTGCCAGCGAATTAGCTGATCCGGCAGTCTGTGCCTCCACCAACTTCATCTCTGATTTCATTGTAGCCAGGTTCTTATTGCATGACGCTACCGCTGATCGGAACTCTTTTTCTCCCTTCAGCGTAATAAATGCACCTATTTTCTTCTGTCCCATTCTTTCACCACCTTATTTTTGAGTATAAAAAGAACACCTACCATTTCTGATAGATGCTCACTTTCCTTTTTTACAATACAGACCTCAATTTCTTAATACCTCTGCTTATGGCTTCTGTTCTATTTACATTTTCTTTTTGACAGTATTCTTCCAGTATTTGCTTATCTTCATCACTGATTCGAATACTGAGTTTGTTTGGCCTCGGATTATCTGTTGGTCTGCCCATTTTTTTCTTTTCCACCGGAACCCCTCTTGCCTTTCTTTTAACCATGTGATATTCTGTAATTGGTATTGAGCGGTGGCAAGTACCGCTCATTTTTTGTTTGTGGCTTTGCTTATTTATTAAGCAGAGCTTTTTTAATTTTGTTCTTTTGCTGTTGCGATTTTGTCTAGCAGTTCCAAAATCTCATCTCTGGTATACTCTGTTTTATCCCCCGTTGAGATAATTAATCGAAGCTGATACAGCGTTGACATCTTCACTGTCTGCATTTCTTTTTCTGTCATCTCGTTCATATGCTCTCCTTTCCGGCTCCTTGCCTGCCTACTTGTTAAGTTCTTCCTTAACTGTAATTATATTATACACTTTTGTCGGGCATATGTCAATACTTTTGCCAGACAAATTTATTTTTTTTGATAAAAGCCACTTACCTTTTACAGTAAGCGGCTCTATAACAATCCTTGTTCCAAAAACTTAAGATATTTCTCAAACGCTTCTTTTTTCCTCAATTTCCTTTGCACCTTTTTTCGTTCGCTTCCAAAGTCTTCCAGCGTGTTAAACATCCACCGGATAACGACTATGATCCCGACCACGCCTATAATCAGCATCATACCAAGAGAAAACGATCTTGAAATTGCAATACCAATACAGCCCATGCACCAGACCATCAGCCCAACTGTCATGTATGGATGTCTCTGTCCTAAGTATATCATGGTCAAAAAGACGATCTTCAAATAGATTACTGCTTTTGTTTTCTTTTCATCCATTTCCCTTGCCTCCTTGACTTTATTCTACCATATACGCCTTTATAAATCCAGCATGGAAGTCACTTTCTTTTCTTCAAAGATCATGCGCTCCATTCGCATGTTATGTATCTTCTTATACTCTGTGAATAGATCGCACCACTTTCCGAAATACATGTGTGCAATCTCATTTTCAGAGTATCCCATCTGCATGCCCATACACACGATCCACGCAAAGTTTATTTGCTCGGAACCTCCGTCTTCTCCCTCTGCGTGGTCACTGCGTTTTTTCTTGCGAAGCATTTTAGAAATTCCTTATGTAGCTCTTTCCCCAGTTCTCCCGGAGTAATGTCAATTTTTCTGAGTAGGTCTTTTTTGTCAATCTCTTTTAACGGTTCTTTTTTCTTTTCTGCTTCAATTTCCAGACCTTCCTGTACCATCCAAAACAGCGTTTGATTTACGGTCTTAATATTCGGGGTTCTAAAGGTTCCAATTGCCAGGCCTTCTTCGTTCGTTTCAATCTCTCCATCTGCATTGCGATTTGGTGTGAATCCGTTTAATTTTTCTTCAAATGCATCCAAATCTTTGTATTCCTCTTGGATTTTTTCTAATACTACCATATCGCATTTGATTGGTAGTTTCTCGCCAGATAATTCTATATAGTTTACTCCTTCAAACATCTTTTTTCTTCCTCTTATTCCATTTTTCCGAATTTCTTATTGATCCAATCCATAGCCTCTTTTTCTGTCTTAAATATTTCTACGGATTTCCATTTTCCCTCTTCGTTCGCCACCGCTCTGCCGCTGATGCTTGGAGTTTTGTACTCAATGTTTTCTCCTTTCGTGGAGTAATCTTCCGAAGGCTCAGAAAACTTCACTTTGTACAGAAAATTGCCTGTAAACGATCTTACTCCGCTTACGATTTCCTGTGTGATCCACCCCATTCCAACATAATTGTTCTGGTCATCCACGTCATATTCTATACTTTTCTTTTCCAGTTCATCGCTAACCGTGTGCCCAAACATCTCTTCATGCGCTTTTACCGGAATTGTACTGGTATTTAATGTTACCTCTGCAAAGCTGAATGCTTTATCGTACTCCGCTTGTACATCATCTGCAAAAAGTGATCCCTCTGCATAATTTGGCGTGATCTGCAATCCAATTGCTTTTCCAAGCGCGAACGGTTCTCCGTAAGTTGTTTCTGTTGCCATTTTTCCAATAATCGGTTTTCTAAGTCCAATATATGCCATATTATTCCTCCTCTTCTATTTCGCATTCGAACACTAAGTGTCTGATCTGCGGATCTGTGTCACTTAAAATCTCGATCTCCGGAAAAGTAAATCCCTGCCGGAAAATCGCATCCCTGATTTTATTTTTGATCCGTACAAAATCTTCGTTGTACGGCATAAAAAAATGTACCTGCACTGTGGCAAGTACGCTCTGTGGCTCATCGTCTGCATAAAGATTTCCCCGGTCATCCACATAATTAAAGGTAAACCAGTGTTTTTCCTCTCCTTTATAAACTCCCGGTGTGTACGGAAATCCAAATGGCTCGATCGCCTCTATAATCTTTTCAAACACTGTCACATAGCATCAGCCTCCCGATCAAATACTTCCTGCATTTTCCGAATAACCGCTCCTTCTGCTTTATTTACAGCGCGCGTCAGTACCGGTCGCGCCGTCTGTCTAGAAGTTCCGTACTCCAGATAGACCAGTTTTTCCATGTTTCTTACGCGTTCTCTTTTAGCTCCTCTTCGTTTCTTTCGCGAATTTTTCCACTTTTTTAATGATGCATAACCAGTCGGCCTCACGCAAATATAATATCCATTTTTATTTCTATTTGCTTTCGTAGCACGGATGGATTTGTACATATCTCCTGTGTCTTTGTGCTTTCCCACTTCTATTTTTACCGCTTCTTCCAGAATCGGTACAGATTCTTCCAGCATTCTCGGAGCAATCTCTTCTACCTCCAATGCATTCAGTTCCTGCATCATCTCGTCGATTCCTTTTGCTTCAAATTTTGCCATGTTCCCTCATTTCCCCAGTCAAAATGATATTCATCGTCTTTGGTGGCTTATAACTTCTTCTTACTTCGTATTCGATCCCGGTTGCTTCATCCCGGAAAATGGGTTCTCCATAATAATTGCATGCAAGGATTTCCACCGTAATGTCCGCTTGATATCCGCATTGCTTTCCAAGTGTTTCATCCGTTCTTGTCGTATCCGTAACATTGGCTGGGATTCCTTCCGAAAAAATATACCTTTCTTCCTCAAACCCGTTTTCATTTTTCAAAACTTCTTTTCGGATTGGCAGTTGGATGCTTCCATTCCACATTTGTCATTCCTCCTCATCCAGAGTAAGCCGGAACACCTTATCCCGGTACAATTTCATATATTTTTCTGTATCGGAGCGATCGTTCCCGATATGTGCCTTTACATACAGTGTCACTGCAGTAATCACACGCTCGTCCGCATTTTCTATCGTTTTTTCCGGCACTCCTGAATCTCTTAAATCCAAAAGGCTGTCTGACATGTACATGTGGATATCATCATCGTATATCTTCACATTCTTCGCAATCCCGCAACGTGCTTTGATCGTATCAAACATTACTTTTCCTCCTGCTGCCGCATGTATTCTTCGATGATATCTTTCTTTGCAGTCCTTGTAATTTCATAGCCCTGTCCTTCTGCCAGTTTCCTGATTTCTTTTATGGTCATGTCTTTCAGTTCCCCAGCACTGTACAGACCGCTGCTTGGGCTATGAATTATCATTCCCCCATAACAGACTCATCATTAACAACCATCTGCATATTTGTATATGCCATGTTGTCCAATACTTTGTAGTCATTTCTTTCGATTGCCCGGACCAGTGTCATGTTTTGTGTGAACGCATTTAGGCTTCCTGCTACTGCTACATTAGATGACATGATGCTTGTTCTCTGTCTATCGTATTTTTTAAATGCTTCCTTAAAATCTCCGCATACCATCGGAATCTTTAATTTCCCTTTTTCTTTTACATCCGATGCAATCACTTTATTTGGTACTGCAATAATCGGCACCTTAATCGGCCCCACAGAGAGATACATCTGCATTGCATCCATTGGGTTTGGCTGCAATAAATCTCTTCCGTTATTATCTTTTAATGTGGAGAAGAAAAATAATCCATCATCGTTTGTAAGAATCTTCGATCCCGCTCTATAAGCAGCGCCTAGAGTAACGATGATAGCTTTTTTGATTTCGTCCATCGTTTCAATTTGGCTTACCTCTTTTGTATTGATAAGGCCGATCACTTTCTGATTGCTTGTTGCATTACTCTTTCTTGCAATCCATTTTGTAATAATTTCTGTGATATTTTGATCTGTATCGCTTAGCAGATCATTGGTAAGCGGCAGCCATCCTCCACGATCCTGAATATCGTATTTGATTCTCTCAAATTGCGGTGTATCCATCTCCTGAAGTTCTCCACCTTCTTCAATGTCTTCAAATCCTGTCATCGTGGCTCTCTTCTCGTAAGTTCTCTGTCCCTTATTTCTCTTTACATTTTCTACAGAAATCAATGATTCCAGTGAGAACTCCGCTTCTTTCCAACTATTAATTCTTGTTTGGATATCTTCTGGTACGATATATCCTCCATCTGGATCCGAACTCTCACGCATTCCTGAACTCAGTGAATTTGATACGCGAAAACCATGTCTTGCCGCATTAGCAAATTCTGCCACACTATCTTCTGTGTTTGTGATTGGTGTCACTTCTCCGGTGTTTACGCGCTGTTGCGCATTTTCAAACTCTGCGTCTTCAATATCTTTTAACAGGTCAAATTCTCTCTGCATATTTTTTAGTTCATTTTTAGCAGCTTCTGCCTCATCTAAGTTCCCTGCCTCTACCAAATTTTTTACTTCTGCTTTTTTTGCATTGATCATATCTAAAAGGTTTAATAATCTTTCACTCATATTGCTTCCTTTCCTTAAACACCATACATGTCTAAACCATCTAAAATTTCTTGTTTCCTTGCTTCTGTGTGTTCCTTTTCATTTTTCTCGCGGATCACCTTTTCCCTGATTTCATCCGTCAGACGCATTCCCCACAAATCATTTGTGTACTCTACAGTATCCGAAATCATTTCATCCGCAAATCCCATCTCCACTGCCTGATTTGCAGTCATCCAAGTCTCTCGATCCATAATTTCTAAAATCTCTTCTTGCGTCTTTCCTGTTTTGGCCATAAATGCTGCTGCAAGTGCCGCATTCATTTGCCTGAGTACTTCCGCATTTTTTTCCATCGCATGATAATCTCCGCTTGCCCCACTCATAGATACGTTGTGTACCATAATCATCGCAACCGGACTGATCTTGCTTCTGTTCGACATCGCAATCACACCTGCTGCGCTTCCTGCCATCGACTGGATTTGTATCTCTACGTCATTCCTTCCGTAAAGCAGTGAATAAATTTCCTGCCCCGCCATTACAGATCCGCCTCCAGAGTTAATCAATACCGTAAGTGTTTCCCCTGCTTCTTTTGTTTCTAAAGCATTTTTGATGTCGTTCGGGCATGTGCTGTCCCATTCCAGCCAGTCATAAATCCATTTTGTGTCGTTTGGGATAATGTCCCCTCTTACATCAATCACCGCCATTATCTCCACCTCCTTTTTCGTACTGCTTTCCTACCATTGTGATCGGAATATAATTTCCATTTACCATCAAGACATCTCCACCCTCTTTTGCCGGTTTATCCAGATATTCCCTTGCTTCATTTTGAGTATAGATTCCATTGTTTACCGCCTTCGTCAGGCTTTCCATCTGAGACTGGCTATCCGCACGAAGAATCGCCTTTTCATTAAATTTATAGAAAAATCCATCCTTTTGTTTTTGTCCGGATAGCGCTTTGTAGTTTATTTCTTCTTCGTACATTTTTAATCTGTACGCCATTGTATCTACTAAAAAAGCCAGCTGCTGCGTTTCTGAGTTCGCATAGCTGGACTTCTCATAATTATTGATCTGATTCGGTTTGATTCCAAATGCCCCTGCAATCTGGAGTGCGGAATATTTTTTTAACTCGAAAAACTGAGCATCTGTTAAAGACATCTTTAACGGTGTCAGCTCTAATCCAATCGGTACTGGAATCACTTTTCCTGCATTTTTCGGGCCCGTCAAAGCATTCGCAAACTTCTTTTCCAGTTGCTTCCTTTTCGCTTCATCGAGATCTCCGGTATACTGCATCGCCATACTTGCAGTCAATCCCTGCTCATATAGCCGGTTCATAAAGTTTTGACTTTCCAATGCTCCGCCGACTGTGTCCTGCAAGATCTTGCGAACCGGCTCTCCCATGATTCCATCCAGGCTGTACCATGTTTTAAAATGCATCACATCTTCGCTTTTAAACAGATACTGTTCCCCGCTTTTAGGATCACTGTACTGATAATAGATTTTCCCTTTTCCTCCGAAAATCCCAACATCATCCATCAGCACCGTCACATAGCTGCTCTGCATCAGCCACAAGTCTAATGTCTTATATTCTCCTCCGTATTTTTTCCTTTTAAATACTTTTCTCATCCATACAAAAGCATTTCCATAATGCTGACAATTCATTTCTACCGCACTCCATAATGTTGTTGGAGTCATGATCGGATTTGGTCGTATTGTCAATAACTTTGTCATTTCATCCGGCTCTGCCCGGATTCTTCCGCGGTCTGTTTCCTGATAATACTTCAGCGGCAGTTTTCCCATGGTCTCACTCAGCATTTTCATGCAAGTGTAATAGGTCACTTCACTGATCAGATTCTGATTGCGGCTATCAATTCCCAGCCACTCCAGCAATTCCGGGCTATTCAGATCTGCCACCGGGTGCATCAGTACATTCCACGCGCCTTTGATTCTGTCTACAATTTTCATTTCTACCATTCACTTTCTAAGAACTTGTCAATCGCTTCCAAAAAGCTGGAAGTAAATTCGTGATACACCGCTAACTTAAATGCGCATAAAATGGCATCTATCGGGTCAATTCTTTTTGTCGTTGCGTCTTTATCTATTTTTATCAATCCCTGATTCTGTCGTATTACCGCATTGCTCATTGCAAAATTAAGCAGCGGATTGTATGTATAGAGAATATTTTTACTATACACCTGTTCCCGGAATCCCTGCGTAGATTCATTCAGGGATTTATGACTTTGGAATACTTCTTCTACAACGTATCCTTCATTGGACAAATCCATCATAAGCTTCGCCGCATTTGCCGGATCGAAGCATAAGCACTCAATGTTCCACTTATTTTTCTCGCAGGTATCTTTCACATATTTTAAAACTGCATTTTGATCTACGATCGGTGTGTCGGTAACCGTCAGAAATCCCATTCTCTCCCATGCATCGTAATCTACTTTGTCACGGCTTTTTCTTTCAATCAACTTCTCCCGGTTTGGGATGAAAGAATGTGAATATACAATATATTTTACAATTTCCTGATTGGTGTTATCATACTCTCCTGACAAAAATGGAATGATAAACGCAACCGATGTCAAGTCAATCTTTGCCGACATATCAAAGCCTACATATACACTCATTCCCTTAGTATCAATCGGAATTTCATCAACCTGGCAGGCTTTCCATTTTGCCATATCCATGTATCCATTCTCCTGCGCCTGCACCCATACATTCAGACACTTAGTCAAAAACGCTGTCATGTGTTCCGGAATTTCTTTTGCAATCTTGTATTCTCCCCGGATTTTGTCTTGTCCATCTTCATAAGTCATTCGGATCGGATTTGCCTTATGCCACAGGTTCTCATTGCCGAGCTTTTCTACATCGGTATAATCTTCCGCATCCATTTCGCAGATGTCTACCAGATATTCCTCATCTTCTACATCAGATGATGGATCCAAAATTCTTGAGCAATAGGTATATTCCATCGTGTAACACGGATAGGTCAGATCCACTCCAGCCGTTGTAATAATCATTAGTAACGGCTCTTTTGTATTTGCTCCAAGTCCCAGATCATAAAACTCTGTTGTTGGATGCTGATGGTATTCATCTACGATCAAAGCTGCCGGGTTCGTTCCATCTCCGGACTTTCCGTCTTCTTTGCTAAGTGGTTTGATAAAGCTGCCTGTTTTCGTGTGTGTAATCATTACCTTTGTCACGTCAAATTTTTCTCTTAGCGGTGATCCTCTGAGCATCAGATCTGCCTCATTGAATACGATTTTAGACTGATCTCTTTTTACACCAGCTGTATAAACTTCACACACTTCCCTGTTTTTCGTGGCTGTGACCGCAATTTCGTATAAAGCGATCCCTGCTTCCTCCTGAGATTTTGCATTTTTTCTTGCCACCTCTGTAAATGCTTTCTTAAAGCGGCGCATTCCATTCTTTTTCTTTTTCCATCCATACAGCTGGCAAAGTCTGAATCGCTGCCATTCTGTCAGTAAAATAGGCTTTCCTGCTAAAATCCCTTTTGAATGCCGCAACAATGCAAACCAGTCTACAATATTTTGTGCAGCGTCTTCGTTCCAGTAGTATGGATATTCCGGATCTGTTTCAAATTTTTCTGCATCTTTTAAAAATCTCTGGCAAGCCCATTTATGCTTTTTACAGCTTATGATTTCGCCAGAGATACACTTTTTCGCATATTCTTTTATTTCTTTATAATTCTTCACTAGATCTCTCCAAACTTTTCTTCGATCTGCATATTTCTTTCATCCACTTTAACAACTGCTGCTTTGAGTCTGGCATCTACTGTCATTCCGCAAAGTGCCGCAAATTTCCGCATTTCCTCCGCATATTCCTTTTGTATAGACAGCAATGGGTTTTTGACAATCATGGTTCCGTTTCTCGTTTCCCTCTCAATGCAATAGTCCTGATCTTTCAATTTTTCTGTTACATCTCGATATGCAGCGTAGGCATTGCAATACCCAGCCAGATTCGCTCTGTCCAGATTTCCAACTACTTCTATCTTCTGTAATTCTTTCGTAATTCGGCGCCATTCAGCCTTTGCTACGCGGTTAAAGAGCCATTCCGGAGGAGTTTTCAACTGTTCATTGCCCGTTGTAACGACACGTTCCTCTTCCTCGCGCCGTTCCTTTTCAGCCAGCGTAAGATGGGACTTTTGCATGTCTTTTGGTTTTCTTCTTCTCCCCATCGGAACAATCTCCTCCTTTCATTTTTACCACTTTTATTTTTTATTCGGAGATTTTCGCACAGTGGACGGCTAGTGCGGTCGTAAGAGATTTCTCAAAACTTTTTCGACCACCCCTCCCTGAAGCTTCTGTACTGCTTCAGCATCTCCTTCAATTCTTTTTCCATGTTAGATTTATTTTTTCTGTACATCTGTTCGATTTTGCTGTGCGTATCATGATGCAGACTCATCAGATTGTCCACATCATTTCTCTTTGTCCAATCATCTCTCAATGGAACAATATGGTGTACTGTATCTGCAATCTCAATGATTCCCTCTGTCATAAATAGATAGACATCAATGCCGTCATCCAGTTCCAACGTATTCTGTCTGGTCTGTTCCCATTCTTTGCTGTCATAATACTGTTTGCTCTTCTTATCTCTACCGTACTTGTCATACTCCTTATGTCTCAGCTTCAGGCAATCGCACCTGCTGCCGGATGGAATCCTCTTTCCGCATCTGCTGCACCTTTTATATATCATGTCATCCTCCTTGTGCTACATCGCACAACATAGGCATTTGCCTAGAGCCTTTTACTGTCATTTGCTCAGGACGTAGAAAAGCACCCGGCTTTCGCCAGATGCTTCACTGTTATTTGCTATTCACTTCTTCAATAAATTCTTTCATCAGTTCGCTTATCTTTCCAGCTTGGCTGACTCCCGCTTCCTTGCAGGCAGATTCAAATTGTTCTACTAATTCTCTTTTCAGTTTGAACCCCTTTGTCATCCAGCCAGCTTTCTTCTGGTACTTCTCTGATGCTATTGTTTGTGGAGTCGGATTACCTTTTGGCATGTTCACCCCTCCACTTCCGATATATTTTTTTCCCAACTAATCCAGCAACCACTGCAACTACAACCGCTACAATTATTTCTATTCTCATAGCTTTACACAGATGAACAATCGTGTTATATTTTATTTAACAAGAGAGGTTTTATCCCCTCTTGCCTTTCATTATTTTGTGATTAGCCAAGTAATAATTCCGGCTATCACTCCAGAAACAACTCCTGTGATTGTTTGAACTAGCACTTCAATCCAATCTATGGAGTTTTTCTTTTTCTTCTTTTTCTTTTTGCTCATCTGTTTCTCACCTCCTTACAAGTATATAATAACATATGGTTTACCATATGTCAATACTTTTCAGGTAAGTTTTACTAAATTTAAGTGGATACTATCGGAATCGAACCGATGACTTACCAGTTATGAGCTGGTGTTTCTGCCCCTGAATTAAGTATCCGTAACGTGAGAAGAGGCAACCTTTTCTCGGTCGCCTCGGGTAAGAGTTAAAATTCACGAAGTAGTTACTTTGTAGCAATAACATATTACTACTTTTCTTCGGGACATTGTGGGACATTTTCAAAATTTTCGAAAAATCTTTGGATTCTTTTCTTTACATTCTCATCCGTGTACTTTACTTTCCGTTTGGGAAATATTCTATTCATGTATTCTGCTACTTGTATGTATGTCATATCGTCTATAAAATACATCCTAAACATTATTCTGAGTTCACTTTTTGGAATACTCTCAATGTACTCTTCTGCTTCTGTCATCAGCTCCAACAGTTCTTCTTCCTTTTCTTCCAATTTCCTTTTATATCTTTTCAGGTACGTTTTCTTTTTAACCTCTTCCGGAAATGGATAACCTGTAATCTTAATGCTTCCATACGTTCCGTCTGGTCGTGTTCCTTTCACGGAATCGGATACTACTGTTATATTTTCTATTTCTTTTTCAAGAGTTCTTATTCTCCTCTTTATATCTTTTATTTCTTCTCTCATTGCCGTGTATTCAACTAATATTGCCTTGTCCAATGTTTAGCCCCTTTCTTGTTAAATACTCCGCGACACTTAACTCTTTATACTCTCCTCTTCATCCGCGCCGTCTGAACCTTTCTTTTGTAGCCCGATCTTGGATCTCTATGCTCTTGATCCGGAATCCAGCGATTCCTGCTGCCTGCTCCAGCAGATCCAATACTTGTCTCACATGCTTTGGGATGTGTTCTGCATGCGCGATCGCTCTGTCTGCTGTTGGATCTTTATATCCTTCTTTATTCATCGTTTCCCTCCTTTACTGCTGCCTCCTTGGATGTTATAATTGGTTTATCAATTCTTTTTTATCTAAGGAGGCATTTCTATGTTCGATTATCAAAAATATCAGTCTTATGAAACATTTTTACTGTACCAAGAATTTCTTTCCATTCCAGACAATCCATTCTCCTTTCAAATCCCCGAAGGAATGGTGATGACCACTGATATGATACATACATTCCTGCAAGCTGCTTATAATGCAAAAGGTGTGTCTATTTTGGACTCTTAATATATGAATTCGGAAGTGGTTGCCATGCTATGCATCGTGCTTTCGTACCGCTAACATCTCCGCTCCAATGCCCATCTAGTTGCCACCCAATACCAAATGTTTCAAACATGCAATTATATTCTCCATACCGGAAATACTCATACCAAACAAGTACTTTTTCTAAATTTTCCGGAAGTTTCTCTTCTACCGGAATCCAGTCACTGTCTTTCTTTCCGTCCTCAAATCCTTTTTGATACCACTTTCTCCTGCTGCATCCTTCACAGTTTGGGATTTCATCTATGTGAGAGCGGATGATATTGCTGATTTCAGTTGCCATTCCCGTAGCGCCTAATGCATATAACACCTTATGTCCGGTTACGTATTCTTTTTCAACTTCTCTTATCTCTTCCAAAATCTTCTCTAGTACGTTCATTTATTCAGACCACCCTTTCTCATGCAAAATCAATTCTGCCGGAATAGCTTCTACTTCTGTTTCCTCTTCAAAATCTGTTAATACATGTTTATCAAAATCATAGGCGTTTGGATAATAACTATCATAACGATTGGTAACTTTCATAAATAGCCTTCCGTCCCATCGGAAAATATCTTCTAATCTTAGATATTTAAATTCTTTTGTTCCGCCTCTTGATTTATCAATGATTTTCATTATCTCACCTCCAACAACTCTAGATTATCAAAAATGTTTCCATGATTAATAATCTCTGTTGTGTAACTCCCAAAGCATTCACATATAATCTCATCAAACCTCTCATTGTTCTTTAAAGCCCAACAAGCATCTTTTACGCAATATTTTACAACTCCAAAGTAATCGTCTTCTGGTTCATAGTAAGAATATGCATGAATACTTATAATATCATTCTCCCAAATCTCCTTGCCGTTCTTGTCTTTCAATCCGGTATACTCGCAGATAGTCTTCGGATCAACTTCGCATCGCAGTAAAACATCAGGTGGTTCTACACATTTTTTAAAAATTTCTACTTTTCCAGAAGGATATTTGACCATATAACCTTCCACCCATTCGCCATTATCTTTTATCTTCGCTTTAAAAAGGATTTCTCTGTTCATCTTCTTTGCTCCAATCTAATTTCTGTCCACATTTTGAGCAATAGATAATCTCATCTCTACTGCTATGCCATCTGTCGCAATTAGGGCATTTTGCCATTCGGTATTTGGTAAAACCATTGTCAATATAACCTCCTTCATATTCTACTTTCTTCGGCTCATGCAATCCCTTTAACATTTTCACATCATCTGGTGTAAGTCCGGTATCTTCATATTTTTTTAGCGCCCAGTATAATGTCATGGCATATTTTTTTACTTCTCTGCTATCAACACAAGTTCTTTTCATTCCTCCATCGATTTTCTCGTCCGGAATTGTTAATCTCTCCATCTTCTTATGCCCTTTCTTTAACAAACTGCCCGCATCTTGCTTTACCGCCTTTGCAAGTGCCGCCATTTAACTGCTGCCATCTGCAATCTGTACACTCCTCGCAGATTTCTTTGCATTTGTTGTGATGGTTTAAGATGTCGCATACATATTTTCCCATCTTGCATTCTGCGCATTTCTCTTCTAATTCTTCCTCGTTCAGCTGATCTGGATACTTGCAGAGATTATCGCAGATGTGCTCCATCATTCTGGTTGTGATTCTGTCCATCCTTGTTTCCATTTTCTAATCTTCTCCCGTCTCTTCCTTCAGTATTCTTTTCAGTTCTTCTTTTTCCTCCGGTGTCGCTCCTTTCGAGCAAGCCTCCACCAAGTCATCTATTTCCATTTTGGCCAATGCCACCATTTTATCCAACTCTTTATCAGTATTTTCCTTTCCAATCATTTTGGCCAGACTATTCCTTACTGCTTTTGTTATTATGGTGTAATCTGCTCTGACTTCCTCCACTGTTCCTTCTATTTCTATATTTCCTTCTTTGATCCAAATCATTCTCTTTCTCCTTCCATATCCTCTTATCGGCTTCTGCCCGGAAAGAGCCACACGGCTCTTCCCACCAGTCTGGCTCTTCTCATTTTATTTCTGCAATTATTTTTCGGATACTTTCTGCAACCCGTTCTGCTTTCATTTCTATTTCCTTTGCAAAGTATTTATCTCTTTCTTCTTCGCTCATTCGCGATAATTGCATTGCTTTTTGCATCTCTTCTTCGGCTCTTTCTTTTCCTATAGTCTCTTCCAGCGCTTCCCTCACTGCTACCGTGATTACTCCATAATCCGCTAATGTCTCGTATAAGTCTCCTTTGATTTCTATTGTTCCTCTTTCTGTTTTAATCATTTTTCTTTCTCCTTCTTGATTCAAATTTTGTACATGTTTCTGCATCGCATTCTCTTCTGTGACCGGTCTTTTCTAGGTAGTCACAGAGGACTGTGGATTGCAGTTTTACGCTGTATTTGCACTTTTCGCAGCGTTTCTTGTGTGGTGGTATATCAAGCTTCACTGCCAATCTCCTTTATTACCTTGTTTATAAATTTATTTATAATCTTTTCTATCTCTTCCTGCGCTCTCTCTTCTTCCGCAGAGAGGGCGAAATCCATTCTTGCCCGCATCAGGTGCATTAATACCAACCTCTGCCAGGGCTTCCCCTTTTCCAATATCTTCTTTACCGCTTTGTCTCGTTTCATTTCCGGCTCCTTTCTGAGGGGCGATCTGCCCCGCCTCCGATAGGTTAATGAGTTACTGCGTGATATATTAAATCCTTAGATCATAAGGCTTCATCGAGAAAATGAAATCCATCTGTCCACTTTTCCTGTTTGGGTTCCGGTGTGTTATCCACAATTCCTGTCAAATTATCCTCTTGGAACTTTGTTCTAAACTCCTCTCGGGTGTGATTACGTTCATAAGCCTGCTGCGCGAGTTTCCTTAAGATCAGATCATTTTCTTTATTGTTGTGTACCGCCTCCGGACCGGAGGTGTGATGTCGCACTCAAAGGTATACTTTCAATCCGGTTTCTTCGCTGTTTTGCCGGTCCGCTCCTGGAAAGACATGGTGTTCCTGCACGCAAGCATGTTTTCTGTAATTTCCAGATAGGCAGCATAAATAGCATGTTCCGTCTTTTTTGTGCATGATAGATTTTGTCTTCTTTTTGGTCTTTTTTCTTTTTCCCGGCTTCGGGAACATCATTTCCGACACTTTCCAACCTCCTTTAGGTGCTCGATCAGGGCGGTGGTATTTCTTTTCCCATCCGCAAAATGCTTTGTGTCCGGCTTTAAGAGATACTTTTCTTTCCCTTCGCTTTCTCCTTTCCAACTGGTGTAAGGATACTCTTTTACGATTATCGCAGATCCATCCGGAAGGTCGTATCGGTAAAATGTTTCTTCGGTGTAGGTGTTTCTGCACCATACTGGCCACTTGTGGTAATCGTTCAAAAACGCTTCCCTCTCTTCTTTGTTCTTCAAAACCGGAAATGCTTCTTTGTATTCTGCTTCGATTATCTCCTCCCGAGGTTCTTCCTGCTGCTCTTCTGTGATTGTTTGCGTCTCCCGGAAAGATTCTTCGGTCACTCCCTCTACTACTTCCGGATAATCGTGTATTTCCATTTGTCCCGGAATCTCTTCTTGCATTGTATTTTCAATGCTTTCCTCTTTCCGCAGCTCTCTGATTTCCCTTACTGTCATGTCTTCCTTGACCTGCTGCCGGGTGTCCTCCTCCAGGTAAAGCATTTCCTGCAACTGACTCTTACTAAACCGCCGATACTCCTCTTTTAGGTATGGGCTTTCCCCGTTTTGGCTAAATGCTTGATTTATGCTCATCCATCGGCTGGCGGTGCTGCGGTGCAGTCCATATTCTTGATCCGCAAACTCCCAGATGTCTTTGTATCCGTCTGCTTTATACTCCTCTGTCCTTTGGATTTTGCGGAGATAATACCCAACCTCCACAAAAGACTCCTTGATCTTGGTGATTCCGTCTCGGATTCCGGCTTTGGTCTCCTCGTAGGTCATGTTTGCGTACCAATTACTTAACTGGCCGGTCTGCGCCTGCTGCCTACTCTTGCTGTTTAATGTGTCCAGTACATTAAATCCCATTATCTCTCCCTCCTTAGATACTCCTCGATAAACTTCTTATAATCCTGGGTGGCTCCGCACCGGGAAGAGTACTGCGTTACCGGCACTTGGCAGAGCGTTGCATCCTTTGCCTGCCGGGAATGCCGTATTTTTATGCTAAAGATTCGTTTGCCATATTCTTTCCGCAGCCATTCTTCGGCTTGCAGTGCAGCTTCGGTTTTTTCAAAGTCTGTGATTAAGATTCCGGTGAGGTTGGCTTTTCGGTTGATCTCTGTGATGTTCTGGATCTGATTCATCATCTCGATCATTCCGTCCAGGGAGTAATTGTCCAGATTAATTGGAATTATTATCTCATCCGATGCGATCAGAGCGTTGATCACATTCATTCCGATATCCGGAGGGTTGTCTATTATGCAGCGCTCATATCCTATCAGCTGAGACAGTGCCTTTTGATAGCGATCATGCTGCGCTACATTTCCGAGTAACACTTCTTTTTCTGCCTGCTCCATGTAAATATTGCATGGGATGATGTCTATGCAAGGATTGTCGGTAAGCATGATGTTTCCCTTCGCTTTTCCGGTCAAAAGCATGACGGAGCTTCCGATCATGCGCTCCGGAGTGTATCTTTTAAATGCCTGGGAGAGATTTCCTTGCTTATCGTTGTCAATCCCCAGTACCCTCTCTTTCCTGGAGAGGAGTTCGATCATGGCCACACTGGTGGTCGTCTTTCCAGTGCCGCCTTTTAAATTTACGATGCTTGTAATTTTCATCTGTTCTCCTCCACCTTTCTAATGATTTCGTCTGCCACTTCGTCCAATCCTGCATTTCTGAGGATTTCCGCTACCGCCTCAACCGATATATATTGTCCTCTTGCTTTGGTGTTTTCCTCGTCAATCTGACTTAAGATTTCAAAATTGAGGTCTACATCGCATGTTTCCTTGAGTTCTGCTGCATAGTCGCTTACTCTCACATAGCTCCCTCCAAAGCGGTCCAATTCTAAACAGTCGGCACAGACTCTATTTAATTCCTTTTCAAAGTCTCCGATTCTCTTCTTTCGCCAGCCGTATTTGTCATATAGCGTCCACAGTGTAGTAGTTTTGATTGTGGATACAATCCTCATTGCAAGCATGTTATAAAGTTCCCTCATACCATCATAGTTTTTCATTGCCAACGGTAACTCTAAGATTCCTCTTGCTTTCATGTCACTTTCCAATGCTTCAATTCCTTTTTCTTTTGCTACTCTAAGCGCGTAAGCCATACCTTCTCGTCTTAGTCTTTCTTCTTTCTTCATCGCGTTTTCTCCTCTTTTCCTCTTGTTTTCGGTCGTAATCTGTTTCGTACAGATATTCCTTACCGTTATAGTAAAAGTAGTAAGTAGTACCCCTTACCCGCTCTTCCCCTATGTATTTTCCTCTGTCAGCTCCGTCATACATGGATCTGGCTTCTTTCCAGGCAGTTTCTAACTCACTTTGCATGCTCTCATCTCCTCACGAAGCTGATTGGTGTGCTCCTTGTCGCTCTCAAAAAATCTAATCACATGCTGCCGTCTGTACGCACTAATCGCCTGCCATTCTTCCCGGCTGGCGATGTCCCTGCCAGTCCTTGCTTTAAAATCTTTCTGCTCCCACTTGTCCAACTCCGTCTCATACATACTTTTTACATAGTCATTGTCTGTATAAATCGCAACTTGGCAATTTTTATTTAATTTTCCCAGTGCCTCAACTGTCGCCTTTAACACTGCCTCGTTATAGGTTGATCTGACTGATCTAAGAGTAAATCTCGTTTCTGTCCTCCCGTCTTTGCGGATGTACTCCAGGAGGAAGCAGTATCTTCTTTCTAATCGTTGCGGCGCTTTTTTATCCGCCTCGATGTATATGTTTACCTTGTACACTCGTATCCCCCCCTATCTTGATTAATGTGTAGTATCTATATGGGTATCCGGTTACTGGATTTATTCCCTCCACAACGGAGGTCTTGTCCACATAATAGCCTTTTGGAGGCTTAATCTCCTTTTGCCATGTCCTGCGTTTCATGACCTTTGTTTCTGGATCGCGCTCTATCATATTCCGAGATCTGGAATACGGCTCGCCCTGAGACAAATCTGATACCTTGGCAATGTACTCTGCTAAATCTTGGAAGCCTCCCTCTTCATAAAGCAGCTGCATGTGGACTCGTCCTTTTTTCCATTGTTTGCTAATTAGTAGGTCTCCTCCATCTATCCGGTTTATAATCGCATGCGCATGTATGGCTCCTCTTGCTCCCTGCTCCATCTTTAGGATCCACTTTAACTGCTTGTCCTGCTTTTTGTAGTGATACTTTAATCTGTTTAAGAGATTTGACATGTCCTTTTTGGCCGCCTCCATGTCTTTTGGTCTGTCTGCCGGTCTGTATGTAAATGTCAGCCAGTAATCTCCTTCCGAAAAATTCCACTTAATCAGTCTTCTTACTTTTCTTACTTTCATCCACTGGTTCTGCTTCTTGATCTGCTCCGGAGTGGCTTTCTTTTTCTTCTCTCGTTTCTGTCCTGGTGCTCCATATCTCCCGGTGTGCTTCTCTTCCACCTCCATGGAGTCCCTAAAGGTCCATACATCCCTCTTGTACATTTTCTGCCTCCCTTAGTCGTAAGTTTAATATCCTAATCAAGTTTAAAAAGAGGTTCTTTCCTCTTCATTTTCTTGACATTCTGCCATACAAACTTTATACTAAAGGTGATTATTCAAAGCTGTATAGCTTACCCCTACGGTTCTCCCAAATCGTAGGGGTTTTCTTTTTCCAGATTTTCCAACAATCTTTCTGCCTCTGTCTTTACAAAGCGTAGCATTTGTATTGTTTCTTTCCTGGTCTCTTCCAGGCGCTCTTTTGGAGTTTTATATTTGATCAGATTCATATATAAGCTTTCCAGTAGCTTTCTGTTTTGCGTTTCGGTGGTATCTAAATACTTGGATAGCATTTTTAGGTTTCCTCTGCTTAATGCTTCTCCGAATGCGTATCTGATTGATCGCTCTACCGCTCCGCATGTCACTTTGTATTTCCTGGCCACTTTTTCGTAGAGGATCATCGTTTTTACCGTTTTCCATTCCCAGCCTTCCTCAAATAGTTCCATGATGTATACAATGTACTGTGCACCTTTTAAGTGCATGTCGATTCCTATTGCAGGCAAAATCTTCTCAGCTTTTTCCCTTATCATTTGACTTTCCTTCTTTTTCCCTTTATACTTAAATTGGATTATTACTTGAGCGCATTATCGGTTCCCCAACCGTGCGCTCTTTTTTACTGGGTGGGTAATATCAATAAACTTCAATTCTTCCAGTCCTTTCTTTTCTTTCTTTTCTTTCTCCGGAAACGGAATGATTTTTGCCATCGGAGCTGTTCTCTTCTCATATGTTTCAATTTTTTCATGTTTTTTAAAAAATCCTAAAATACTCATTTATGCCGTCCTTTCTCTTTGCTCTCTTTCTGCTTTTGTGATAATTGCCGCAAAATTATTGATTCTTTCTTGTGCTTTTTCTGGTGTTACATCTTTACAGCAGCTATCATCTATTCTGATGACTGCGCTTCCATTTTTTATTGTTTTTGTGATCATGGCATTACCTCCCTGCTAATGCTTATGTAGCACAGCAAGTACAACTTACCCTTGTACTTGCTGTATTTTTTTATTTTTCTCCTCTCCGGCGATGCAGCTCTCTTTTAAAGGAGCTGCAAAGGAACAGCGAAGTGTGAATATGTGTATGAGTAGATTTTAGAAGGAATTTTAACAATGGGCTTTAATGTACTATTCACTAAGGCTACCTGCTGCCTTTTCTTCGTTGTTCCTTTGCAACTCCTTTCTTCTCCTGTTGCATTTCACTTATTCTTTAATTACTTGCCAATCATCTGCAATCAAATCGTCTGCAGTTGGGTTCCAATTCCTGCTGCTTCTTTTATTGCGTTTTTTCGCTTTGACAATTAATATGCATGTATCATAAGAGTTCGTTGGCTTAATCGTTGCATATATATCAGAGCAATCCAGTTTTGCTGATTCGCGATAAATCTCGCCTCCCACTTCTAATGCTTGTTTTACAGCTTCGTTGATGTGCATCTTTTTTCTCACCTCACTTTATTGATTTTTCCTCTCTAGCCTCCTATACTTTGATTACAGGCATCTGCCAATGCCAAGTATATAGAGAAAGGAGATTTCATTATGATTCTTGATTTAGACTGCGTCCGAGACACCCTTCTTACATTAGAAAAATGGCTTGTCCTAGACGATGACTTGGAATTTCATCATCTGGATTTAGACAACATTTGTCGTTCTTCTGAAATGCTCAAACATTCAAAATCATCTATCGCCTACGCCTTAGTTCTTCTTAATGAAGCCGGCTTTATCAAATGTTCTATTTCTTATGCTGGTCCTACTATTTATTGTCTTTTGGTAAACCGATTAACATATGACGGTCATCAGTTTCTTGATTCTATACACCCCCAATCTACATGGGATAAAATTCACACCATTTGCGAAAAGACTGGACTTAAATCTTTGTCTACCGTAATGGAAATTGCCGATATGTTATTGCCCGATACTCTGAAAGCTGCTATTAATTCTTAGCCGAGTGGAACTCTTCTATCTTTTTAGGAGGGTTCCATGAAAATACACTTTCTTCCATGTGTTTCTCTTTTTCTCTTTCATTGCTCTCTCTTATGCTTTTTTGAAAAATATATCCAACTGTTTCCGCTTCTCGAGGAGTTATTTTCTTTTTTTCAAGTGTGCATAGTAATTCTTGTACTATATTTAAGATTTCCTCTCTCTCCACTTGTATCACCTCGCTTTCTACTCTAGGAAATACTCAATACTTACTCCAAAATAGTCTGCTATCACTCATCTCCTGACGAATTTCTTTTTACAATTTCATCTGCTATTTTCTTCCAAGCAGATTCAGATACTTCATCAAATTCGATTTCACCGTTTCTCAATGCACTGCCTATGATTTTGTTTAATAAAGCCAGTTCTCTGGATGTAAAGTCCATTTTGTTTTCCTCCTTTATCTGTGTTGATTTTTCATTATCATTCTTCTATACTGTAATTGCAGGTGCTACAGCATCGAGTATTACGAAAGGAGATTTTTAATATGGGATATTATCATACTGCTCAAGTATGTACTAATGGTCACTTGATTAATGATTGCTTCGATTCTCATCCCGAATCAAATCAATCTTTCTGTTCAAAATGTGGTGCAAAAACAATAACCGCTTGTCCAAATTGTAATGCTAAGATTCGTGGTGATTACGACTACGGTACCCTTGTATTTAGTGGAACAACATCTGTTGATTCCTATTGTTATAACTGCGGAGAGCCCTATCCGTGGACTCAAAAAATTCTAGACAACGCTCTTGAATTGCTTTCACTAGACACCGAGCTTAGTGATGATACCAAAGAATTAATCAAAAACGCGATTCCTTATTTGCTTGTCGATCTTCCTGAAACCCCCGTTGCTGTCGCTAAATACAGAAACGGAATATCGAAAGCCGGGCAAGTTGTAAAAGACTCCATGTATCAACTCCTCGTTGATGTTATGAGTGAAACCGCAAGAAAAATCATTTATCCTAATGCTTAAGCCTTTCTTGCCTTCATTAATATTTTGTATCCTGGACAACTACTTTTCCCACAATCGTAGTTGTCTTTTTTTAATACCCAGCATTTGCATGTCTTTTTTAGTTTTGCTCCACATGCAACACAAAAATTATCTTCTTCCTTTATTTCTGGATTCCCGCATTTATGGCATATCATCTCGCTCTACCTCCTATTTTCATCCTGTCTATTCTAGGAAATACTCAATACTTACCCCGAAATAGTCTGCTATTGCTTTTATTTTATTTGACTTCGGAGTATATCTCCCTGCTTTCCAATTTGACAGAGTCGATGTTTGAACTTTGGTTCTCTTAGATACTTCATAATCTGTTACCTTTCGCTCATCTCTTAACTTTGCATACTTTTTATAAGAAAACAAAACTACTTCCTCCTTTCAAAAATCCATTGACAATAGCTAAGGTTTCAAATATAATTAAATTGTCAATCAAAGTTAAATTCGAAACCAAAGCTATTTTATTGTATATTAGCTTCTTTTTCAAAGCTATGCTTGTATATTAGCATCGTTTTCAAAGCTTGTCAATATTTTTAGCTTCTTTTTCAAACTTATTTTTTTTCACGAGGTAATAACATGTATGAAATTTTTGAACAGCTATGTAAGGAAAAAGGAGTAACTGCATACCGCGTATGTAAGTCCACAGGTGTTACAACCGCAACAATAAGCAATTGGAAAGCAGGAAGATATACTCCAAAACAAGAAAAAATGCAAAAACTTGCTGATTATTTTGGTGTAACCGTTAATTATCTAATGACTGGAAAAAAAGAGTCCGAATTATCATCCGATTCTCAGACTCCCAAATCATCTCTCACAAAAAGAGACACCAAACAAATAGAAGCTATTTTGAGTGATACCGAAGCACTTTTGAAACAAGAAGGACTTATGTTTGATGGGGATCCCGCCTCGCCCGAGGCAATCGACTCTATTTTGTCAGCTATGAAAATAGGCATGGAAATGGCAAAACAGAAAAATAAAGAAAAATATACTCCTAAAAAATATAAAAAGGATTGATTCTCATGGACATTAAAGAACGAGTGAATGAAATAGCACTTAAATATGGCACTAGAAATCCACTCAAGATCATAGAGGCAATGGACATCATTTTGATTCGCTATCCATTAGAGGGAGTTCGTGGCTTTTATCATTACTTTCAGCGTAATCATATTATTTATGTGGATGAGCGTCTGTCAGAACAAGATTTTCTTTTTGTGATCGCTCATGAGCTTGGGCACTTATTTTTACATAAGGATAGCAATGCAATATTTATGGATACACGGACAAATTTTGTTACAAATAAGTTCGAGAGCGAAGCTGATCGGTTTGCCCTGAATCTCCTTATCCAAGATTCCGATATTGAGGAGCATTTAGATTTTACTACTGAACAGTTTTCCAAGTTATTTGGATATCATAAGAAGATGATAGAATTGAGATTGAAAGATTTTAAATAATATAATCGCTTCAGCGTTTATATAAATGTGGCGTAATGTAATAGTTTTGCAGGGGAAAGAGAGAATTCATATGAAAAAACAAATTTTATGCACCATTTTATTGACTTTATTTTCATTTACTTTTTTAGGATGTTCGTTTGACAAATCTTCCGAAGGGTATGTGGAAGAAGACGGGACAGAAGTAAGAACAGAGGATCATGGAAACACTTACACATTTGAAAAATTTCCTCGCAAAATAGAATATAACGAAACATCATTTGCTTTTGATTCTGTTGAATTCTACGAATATCCCGTTGAATATTCCAAGAATCTTCTTGTAGCTTTATACTTTGACATGAATTCTATGTCAGAAGAAGAACTTTATTGGTTTAAAAACGAAGAAAATGAAGCTTTTGGAGTTACTGACAGACCATTACATACCTTTGTTTCTGTTTACAGCGAGCAGAATGATTTTGATAGTGAAGATTTATCACTTTTAAAAAGGGTCTTTTTTGCTGACAATTATATTGTTTACGTTTATGAGCTAACAAATTACAGATATAGCTTAGCAGGTGAATCCATTAGTATTTCAGCTCATGTCAAACAAGGTGGAACTTATGAATATGAAAACGAAGATGGTGAAATTAATGATCTCGATAAAAATGATACTTACTACTATTTCGGCGAATTGCCAGAAGAATTAGAAGATTTATCAGATTTTGCTGACAAAAGACCAAACGTTTACAATGCCGTATTTTATTAAATTCCAGCAGCTTCGCCTCCTTATCCAGGATTCTGATATTGAGGAGCATTTAGATTTTACCACCGAACAGTTTTCTAGATTATTTGGATGTCATAAAAATATGATTGAATTGAGATTAAAGGATTTTCAATAATTCTTGAGAAATTAAATTACTAAATTAAACTTGAATACTTGACAAGGCTTCTGCATATGATATAATGTAGCTAATTAGCAAATGACTGGTGTCCGGTCACAAAAAAGCCTTGAGTTTATACTCGGGCTTTTTTTGTTATAAGGAGATTTTATGAAAAAAGAGTTTTTATTCGCAACCCCTGAAGAACAATTGTCAAAATTAATATCACAAGATTTGACCATTAACAATATGGATTTTGCCAAAATGGCGCTTCAGACTTATGGATATTATAATATTATAAACAGTTACAAGGAACCTTATCTACGTCCTGATTGCACTGACGAGAAAAAATATATGCCCGGCGTTTCCTTTGAGCAAATATTTTCTCTTTTTCAGTTGGATCATGTTCTTAGAAATTCTATAATGACTGCAATGTTAGATTTGGAAGAACATCTTCGCGCCATAAGCGCAGAAATAATATCAAAATATTTTGGAACTAACCCAGAAACTTATTTAAATTTTAATAATTATAGAGATCGCTTTGTAAAGGACTCTCGTTTTTCATTGTCTAGCATTCTTAATGATTTAAAAAAGAAAGTAGCCAAAAGTAATCGAGATCCAATAAAATACTACCGCGATGTTTATGATTGCGTCCCTCCGTGGGTTTTATTTAAAGATACATATTTAAGCACATTAGTAAACTTTATTCGTTTATTTAAAAAACAACAAAAAATAGACTTTGTTTGCAAAATTTATGGAGTTCCTCCTGATATTGCTCAAATGGACTCCGTAATCAACCTTATGACTGATACTTTATTCATTTGTCTCGAATACCGAAACTTAGCTGCTCACGGAGGGCGTGTCTATAATTATATTCCTAATAGTAAAACGAGATTAAATAATAAAAGTAGTCGTGATTTAGAAAATTTAATAGATAATTTCAATGACAGAAAAAATTCATATGGTTTGGCAAGCTTATTATTTCTTGTAAATCTTTTTAAATATAAACGTTTGAAGTTATCCGATCAACATTGATTCAGGAAGTAAATCGTCATTGCAACATATATCCTCAAGATGTTCCTATCCTTGCAAATATTACTGGGACCCAAATATCTCAAGAATACACTGTTTGGATTTCTAAAACTTCAAAGAAATATCATTCAAATCCATTTTGTTCAGGATTGTCTAATCAATTTTCAATCCCATTAGACGAGGCTGAACGTTTGGGATATGAACCTTGTAAACGTTGCAACT
>OBXV01000288.1_pt1 | contig 35660 bp, 7 predicted proteins | sample 1495451 | NCBI WGS metagenome assembly OBXV01 (sample SAMEA2580178, study PRJEB22360) | human gut metagenome | biome: human gut; feature: human-associated habitat; material: faeces | place: Denmark | collected 2008/2010 | reverse complement strand
ATTTGTTTTGTTGTCGCTACCATTAAGTAGCTTTGAATTATGGTTGGTTTTGACTGTGTCAAAACCCGCACTCTGGCATATGTTCAATCATTATGATTGATTACCTATCATTGTTCAGTTTTCAAAGATCTGTGCCCCTTCATATGGGGTACTTGAATATAATAACATTTCCATATACTGATGTCAACAAAATTTGGACAAATTTTACGACAAATTTCAGGAAAATTTTATCATTATTTTTGCACAATTTCACGGCCTAATTTTACAGATTTAAAACTTGAGTTATATTACTTTTTAGACATGTCATATAGGGAAAATTTAAAATAAAAAGAAGCCGCAACAAGAATACATCTATTGCATTCTGTTGCGACTTCTTGTCTATATGACAGTGTGTTAATAGAATCCCTTATTTGTGTCTCAACACTGTATATAAAAACTTTTATATATAAGGTTATTGCAACTGCACATTCCTTATAACAAAAGCTATACATATAATGTGATTATATATGTATTAGATGATTAGTTATCTGTCTGAATCGCTTCACGAAGGTTAATTTCGTGCATGTCTCCAACAGAAGGTTCTTCTGCAGACATATTTTTTACAGTTTGTTTTGTAGCAAACCAAACTGCTTCATTCATGTAATAACGCAATTCTTCATTAGATACATGTTCTTGATCTTGAGCCATAATATCAAGCATAGCATCTTCCAATGCTTGTGCTTCTTCATCAGTCAAAGGACCGCCAACGGCCTTTTGTTTTTGAAGCAATTCATTCATGCGATCAACCATACTGCGCAATACATTGTAACCATAGCTATTTGTATAACCTTGGTCCTTATCATATTTAGGGAATGTGTAATAGCTATACTCGTTTTTATTACGGTTTTCACCATTCCAGTTCAATGCAGTTTCTTGGCCATGTACATAACCTAAAGAATGTTTACGGAAATAATCAGCATAGTTATGCTTATCTTTAGAATGTAACCATTTAGCTTCTTCTTTAGTTAACGCTTGATGATTATTCTTTTTGCTTTCAGCTAAAGCAATGTGTTTTTCCGCATTTTCCCATGCTTTCACAAATTCATGGATACTTTGTACCGCCTGAGGGCTAGCCACAGGAACCAATACAACAGAACCTGTTGTAGGCACTTTAGCTGGATTTGGTAAAAGCAATGGATCATCAAATGTAGCAGATGCCGCATTAACATGGAATACGCCACTGCCGAATAATACTGCCGCTGTGAAAGCAAGCAAAGTGGATTTTTTCATTATATATTCCTCTTTTCTATCAACGAATTAAATCGGGTGGGAGGATCCCCTAAAGGGGAATCCTCAACCCGTAATGTTCAGTATGAACGTATTACAAACCTAGTCTTGCCATCATTGCAGCAATATTAGCTTTCATTTGTTCATTTTCAGCTTTCAAATCAGCTACTTCACCTTTTAATCCTTGATTTTCAGCTTTCATTGCAGCAAGTTCACGTTGCATTGCATATGTAGAACTGATAGGTCCTTTACGATAACGATCTGCAGTTTCTGCTTCGCCGTCTCTGTTACCTACTTTCCAAGTTACACCAGCATTTGCCATCATATGGCTATTGCTGCCTGCCCAAGCTACACCAGCATGTAACATCATGGATTCATTTTTATAATGAGCCACGCCTAATGCCAATGCGGAGTCTCCACGGTAGTTACCGTAACCTGCCATGATTTGAGTAGGTTCGTAAGGGTCATAAGCCATAGGTTTCAATGCGGACAACGCGGAGGACATCGCACCAACTTGACGAACTTCGTTTACAACATTATTCATGCTGTTTGCAACACGATTAAGTTGAGAACCATTAACAGCATCAGTAGAAGTGGAGCTAATTTCACCTGGAGCCACGTTAGTAATCTTATTACCGCCGTTGTTCAAACCAGAGCTTGTTAAGGATACGCTGCCACCACCATTATTCTTAATTGTGATACCATTACCGTTTGTCACAGTTGTATGACCGGAGTTATCCATAGTTGTAATGGAGTTGATACCAGTAATATCTTTTGCCAAACGAACATTCAAGCTGCCGTTGTTATCGGAAATAACACCGATATTGTTTGCAGTGGAAAGTTTGCTTTCATCAGTAACGCCACCTTTAACAGTCACTTTTTGACCTAGGTCACGATGGAATTCGCCTTTATCACCTGCAAAGTCTAAGCCAGCTTTCTTAAGGCCGTCGATACCTTTCTTCAAGTCACCGATGTTAGCACCATTTGTTAAGCTGCTGCTATTATCAGCAATATTGTTGATATCTTCGCCTTCGCCATAACCGCTTGCCATGTTAACAACTTTATTACCACCATTGTTCAAGCCGTCCTTAGTCAATGTTACTGCACCAGTACCATCTTTAGGGGAACCTTGACCTGCTGGAGGAGTAGTAATTGCAACACCGTTGCTGCTAACAGTAGTAGTTACTTTAGTACCACCCATGCCGGATGTAACTACCATGCCGTCTGCAGTTGTTCTTGTGCTCTTAGTCTTTTTATCAGTAGTTACAACACCATTAACAGTCAACTCAGTGGCCTTAGTTGGATTATCTACAAGCACACCATTAGCTGTTGTTTGTGTTGAATTATTTTGGCTATCAGATACTTTTACATTACCTGCAGTAAGAGCAGTTGTATTGCCTAATGTATCAGTGCTTGTAACACCTACACCGTTTGTTACAGTAGAGAATTTCTTATCGTCAGTAGTGGTAATCACACTGCGTAAGTTCAAGTCTTTTTTGATATCTACAGTGTATGTTTTGGACTTATCCGCATTAACTGTAGTTTCTACAGTTGTATTGCCGCTATCGCCAGCTTTCACTGTTGTAGTTGCTGCCGCCATGCTGCTCTTCAACTGTTGAACGTTAACTGCATCTGTATCATTTACACCAGCTGCCACGTTAGTAATCTTTTGATTATTTGCGTTTAAGCCTTCGTTAGAAATGTATGTTTTACCGCCTACAGATACGCCCTTATCATCAAGAACAACTTGTTTGTTTGGATCGGAACCAACAGTTACGGAATCAAGACCTTTAAGGTTCTTAGCGAGTTTAACGTTCAAGTTGCCGTTTTCATTAACTACGCCAATGTTACCATTTGAAAGTTTAGAAGCATCAGATTCGCCACCTTTGAGTTCCAATGTTTGACCGAGGTCTTTATGGATAGCTTCTCCAGAGTCGCCTTTGAAGTTCAAGCCTTTCTTAGTCAAGTCTTCAGTATTTTTATCAATTTTGTTGTCTACAACTTTCAATTGATCTTCTGTTGCAGCTTGACCGTTAGTGATCTTATTAGGATCCCAAGTTCTGTTAGTCAAATCATTAACCGTACCAGAACCACCATTGATAGTTACCTTACCGGAGTTGATTGTACCGTTTGTACCATTGATATTTACAGCATTAGCACCTTCGCCAGCTCTAATGATACCTGTTGTACCATCGAAATGAACTGATGTATTGCCAGAGCCCAATGTCACTGTGTCTTTCAAGTTTACAGTGTATGTTTTAGCTTTTGTAAGATCGTTGATTTCTTCTTCAACATGAATGTTCTTACTACCTTTTACCTTAGTATCGGACGCAGCTTTTACTTCGTTCAATTGTTTAAGGTTAACAGCATCGCTATCTTCTGTACCAGCTTTAACATTTTTGATTTGCGTATTGTTTGCATTGAAGCCGTTATTTGTAACAAATGTATTACCACCAATTGTCAAACCATTATTGTTAATAGTTGTTTGACCAGTTGTTACGCTATTCAATCCTGTTAAATCTTTTGCAAGTTTAACATTCAACTTACCGTTTTCGGATACAACACCGATATTGTTGTCAGACAATTTAGCTTTATCAGTAATGCCACCTACAACATCCAATGTTTGACCAAGGTCTTTATGGATTACTTCGCCAGAATCAGCTTGGAAGTTCAAGCCCTTCTTAGTCAAGTCTTCAGTGTTCTTATCGATTTTGCTATCTACAACTTTCAATTGATCTTCTGTTGCAGCTTGACCAGAAACAATATTTCCTGGAGTCCAAGTTTTGTTAGTCAAGTTGTTTACAGTACCGTTTGCACCGTTAACTAGAACTTTACCTGCATTAATGTTGCCTGTTACACCATTGATAGTTACTGCATTCGCACCGTTACCAGCTTTTACGATACCAGTTGTACCGTCGATGTTAACAGCTGTGTTACCGGAACCTAATGTTACAGTGTCTTTCAATGCAACTGTGTAAGTTTTAGCTTTTGTAGTTGGATCTACAGCTTCATCAACGTCGATGTTTTTACTACCTTTTACTTTTGTATTAGATGCAGCTTTTACATCGTTCAATTGTTTAACATTTACAGCATCATTATCTTCCACGCCAGCAGTTACGTTTTTAATTTGCGTATTGTTAGCGTTGAAGCCATTATCTGTAACGAATTGTTTGTTGTTGATTGTCAAGCCATCGTTGTTGATAGTTGTTTGACCAGTTGTTACGCTGTTCAAACCTGTTAAGTCTTTTGCAAGTTTAACATTCAACTTACCGTTTTCGGATACAACACCGATATTGTTGTCAGACAATTTAGCTTTATCAGAAACGCCACCTACAACATCCAATGTTTGACCAAGGTCTTTATGAATTAATTCACCAGAGTCAGCTTGGAAGTTCAAGCCTTTCTTACTGTTGTCTGTAACTTTTTGATCTACAGATTTCAATTGATCTTCTGTTGCAGCTTGACCGTTAGTGATGTTATTAGGATCCCAAGTTCTGTTAGTCAAGTTGTTTACAGTACCGTTTGCACCGTTAACTAGAACTTTACCTGCATTGATGTTACCTGTTACGCCATTGATAGTTACTGCGTTAGCGCCGTCACCAGCTTTTACGATACCTTTTGTACCGTCGATGTTAACTGCTGTGTTACCGGAGCCCAATGTTACAGTGTCTTTCAATGCAACTGTATAAGTCTTAGCTTTTGTTACATTATCTACAGTTTCATCAACATTGATGTTTTTGCTACCTTCTACTTTTGTATTAGATGCAGCTTTTACATCGTTCAATTGTTTAACGTTAACAGCATCATTATCTTCTACGCCAGCTGTTACGTTTTTGATTTGCGTATTGTTAGCATTGAAGCCATTTGCTGTAACGAATTGTTTGTTATTGATTGTCAAGCCATCATTATTGATAGTTGTTTGACCTGTTGTTACACTGTTCAAGCCTGTTAAATCTTTTGCAAGTTTAACATTCAACTTACCATTTTCGGATACTACACCGATGTTGTTGTCGGACAATTTAGATTTCTCAGTAATGCCACCTACAACATCTAATGTTTGACCAAGATCTTTATGAATTAATTCGCCAGAATCAGCTTGGAAGTTCAAGCCTTTCTTAGTCAAGTCAGTGCTGTTGTCAGTGATTTTCTTATCAACAATTTTCAATTGGTCTTCTGTTGCAGCTTGACCGCTTGTGAAGTTTTTGCCATCCCAAGTAATGTTTGTCAAGTTGTTTACAGTACCAGCAGTACCGTTGACAGTCACTTTACCGGAGTTGATAGTGCCGTTTGTACCATTGATAGTCACAGCATTAGCACCGTCACCAGCTTTTACGATACCTGTAGTACCGTTGATGTTGATTGCATTATTGCCAGAACCTAAAGTTACATTGTCTTTCAACGCTACTTTGTAAGTTTTAGCTTGTGTATTAGGATCTACTGTGGAGTTAACATTGATGTTTTCGCTACCTTCTACTGTAGTGTTGGATGCATTTTTAACTTCATTCAATTGATTCAAGTTAACTGCATCATTACCGTCAGTACCAGCTTTTACGTTTTTGATTTGTGTATTGTTAGCATCAAAACCGTTAGCTGTAACGAATTTCTTACCACCAATTGTTAAACCTTCGTTATTAATTGTTGTAGCGCCAGTTGTTACACTTGTTAAGCCAGTCAACTCTTTAGCGAGTTTAACGTTCAACTTGCCGTTTTCAGATACCACACCGATGTTATTGTCAGACAATTTAGCTTTATCGGAAGTACCACCTACAACATCTAATGTTTCGCCAAGATCTTTATGAATGCTTGTAGCGTCATCGCCTTTGAAGTTCAAGCCCTTCTTAGTCAAGTTACTACCATTGTCAGTAATTTTCTTATCAACAACTTTCAATTGATCTTCTGTTGCAGCTTGACCGCTTGTGATATGGTCAGCATCCCAAGTGATATTTGTTAAGTTGTTTACAGTACCTTTAGCACCATTAACAAGAACTTTACCGGAATTGATATTGCCTGTTGCACCGTTAATCGCTACGTTACCAGCATTAATTGTGCTGTTTGTACCGTTGATAGTCACAGCATTGTTGCCTTCGCCAGCTTTCACAATACCTTTTGTGCCGTCGATATTAACAGCAGTATTGCCAGAACCCAATGTTACTGTGTCTTGTAAACCAACTGTGTAAGTTTTAGCTTTAGTAAGTGGATCTTCAGAATCAGTTACATTGATGTTTTTGCCAGCTTTTACAACAGTTTTAGCTGCAGCTGCGTTGTTAGATACTTCTTTCAACTGTTTAAGGTTAACTGCGTGGTTATCCTCTGTACCAGCTTTCACGTTTGTAATTTGAGTATCGTTAGCATTGAAGCCGTTTTCTGTAACGAATTGTTTGTTGTTGATTTTCAAACCATCGTTATTGATAACAGTATTACCAGTTGTTACGCTGTTCAAGCCTGTCAAATCTTTAGCAAGTTTAACATTCAATACCCCGTTGTTATTAACTACGCCGATGTTATTTTCTGAAAGTTTGGATGCGTCAGCTTGACCGCCAGAGATTTTCAATGTTTGACCAAGGTCTTTATGAATTGCAGTACCTGCATCGCCTTGGAAATTCAAGCCTTTTTCTACGATTTCAGTTTTTGTAGTATCAATTTTATTGTCTACTACTTTTAATTGATCTTCTGTCGCAGCTTGACCATTAGTAATAGCATTAGGATTCCAAGTTCTGTTAGTCAATTCATTAACAGTACCTGTAGTACCATTAATAGTCACTTTACCGGAGTTGATAGTACCATTTGTGCCATTGATAGTCACAGCATTATCGCCAGTGCCGGCTTTCACGATACCTGTTGTACCGTTGATATTGATAGCTGTATTACCTGCGCCTAATGTTACTTCATCTTTCAAGCCTACAGTATATGTTTTAGCTTTAGTTACATTGTCGATGCTTTCATCAACTTTAATGTTTTTATCTTCAGCTACCTTTGTATTTGCTGCAGATGCACTGTTGGATACTTCTTTCAATTGTGCCAAGTTTACTGCATCGCTGTCGATTGTACCACGAGCAACGTTAGTAATCTTGTTACCACCATTATCCAAGCCTGTTTTAGTAAGGGATACAGATGCATTGTTTGTAGCGCCGTTGCTGATAGTTACACCGTTGGAAGTAACTTTTGTATCACCTACAGTTACGCTGTTCAAACCTTTAAGGTCTTTAGCCAAACGAACTTTCAAGTCGTTAGAGCCATCGGATACAACACCGATATTGTCTTCTGCAGTCAATTTGGAAGCTTCTGTGATGCCACCTTTAACGTTTACTTGTTCACCAAGTTTTTTATTGATTACGTTACCGGAGTCAGCACCGAATTTCATGCCTTTATTGATCAATTCTTCTTTAGTCTTGAACAATTGGCTACCATTAATAGCATCTGTAGATGTAGCTGTTACAGCACCGTCTTTTACATTTGTAATAGTAGTGCCATTAGCGCCTTCCAATGTTACCTTAGTTTTATCAACAACACCGTTATTGATGTCATATTTAACAGCACGATCTGTCAATTTATCTACAGAAGTCTTGGATGCAATGTTATTGATTGTAACTTGCTCTTTAACGCCTGCATGGTTTTTATCCTCTACAGTCAAGGATACTTCACCATTGTCGTTTACCTTGTAGGAACCATCAGCACTGGAGTTTCTTACAAGACGATAGTCAGTTGCACTGCTACCTTGTTGAGTAATTTGCTCGCTAACTTTTTTCAACTGATCTTCAGTCGCTGCACGACCGGATACGATAGATGTGGAATCCCAGTTCTTATTGTCCAAGTTAGTTACATAATTACCAGTTTCGCTTGCATGTTTCGTATTTTGAACAGTTTGAGCGCCCATTACAACGCCACTAGCAGTTACTCTACCTGCTGTACCATCAAGAACTACTTGATTGTTACCGCTACCCAATGTCACTTTGTTGTTCAAACGAAGATCATATTTAGCACCTTCAGTGCTTGTAGCAGGAGTAGTTGTCAATTTGAGGTTATCATCGGAAACAGTAACTTTAGAATGTTTACCTGCTTCGATTTTCACATCATGTAATTGGCTACCGTTTACAGCATCTGTAGAAGTAGAAGATACTTCACCAGCTTTCAAGTTAGTAATTGTTGTACCGCCTTGGCCTTCCAAAGTAACCTTGTTTTTATTAACAGTAGTACCGTTAAGATCATATTTAACAGCGCGTTCTGTCAATTTATCCAATTCAGTTTTGGATGCGATGTTGTTGATTGTTACTGTATTAGCAGGGCTGTTAGGATGAGCTTCATCTTTAACTTTTAAATCAACCTTGTTGTTTTCTACAGAGTAAGAACCGTCTGCAGAGTTTGCATTGTTGATCAAACGGTAATCTGTTTTAGCCGCATTAGTAGTCTTAATTTCATCAGACACTTTTTTCAACTGATCTTCAGTTGCTGCACGACCAGATGTAATGGTAGGGTTTTGAACATTCCATTCTTTATTGTCCAAACCAGTTACATAGTTTTTATTGTCGCTATGTTTACCTACGCGAACAGAACCTGCAGTTACGCTGTTCAAACCTGTTAGGTCTTTTGCCAACTTAACATTTAGATTGCCGTCTTTAGCTACAACACCGATGTTGTTGTCAGACAAAGCACCTGTAGCGCCACCTGTAATACCTAAAGTATCGCCAAGTTGTTTGTTGATTTTAACATTGTTATCGCCTTGGAAGCTTAAGCCTTTAGCAATCTTGTTAGTGTTATTTGTGATATTAGTAGTATTGATATCTTGTTGCTCTTTAGAAGCAAGGTTCGTCAACTTAACTTGTCTAGGGTTGGAACCATCAGCATCAGCAACAGTCAATGTCATGCTACCATCAGCAGCTACTTTATATTCACCATTGCTACCTGCTGCAGGGTTTGCAATCAAACGGTAGTCAGTTTTGGAAAGACCATTAGAGATTTTAGAGATATCAACATCGAATGTTTGATTGTCATTACGTGTCAATGTCAATCTCTTACCGTCATTGGATACTGTACCAGATGTAACATACGTGTTTTTCAAACCTGTTACTTCAGCAGTCAAGCCATTTGTACCGGTCATGTTAATCTTGCCATTACCGTTTGCTTCATACGTTGCAGAACCACGTTGCAAGTATTTATCGTATTTTGCAGCAATACGAGAAATATCACCGATATTAGCCGCATTTGTTAATGTATCACCGCCAGATTGTACATTGGTAATTTGATAACCACCAGCATTGATACCGGTTTTGCTCATAGATACGCTACCAGTTGTAACGGAGTTGAAGTTTGCATTATCAACTGTTGCAACCGTAACATTGTCTCCAGAGCCTTCTAATTTAATATTTTTACCAGCGTTAAAGTTCACTGTACGGTTTGGAGCTTTTACATCTTTAACCTTTTGGCCATTAACTTGAAGTTCCCAACCAGAATTTGCGGATTTGATAGCTTCATGAATAGTGTTTTTACCTGTATCACCAATATTAGTCATGGTGATAGAGCCGTTTTGGTCAACCTGAGCATTGCCGCCTAAGATATTCTTAGTGCTGTTAGCTACATTACCTACTGCATTAGCAACGCCATATAATTGGCTACCATTAATAGCATCTGTAGATTGTGCACTTACACGACCAGCAGCAACGTTTGTAATTGTACGTTTTGTAGAAGTATTACCTACGCTAACTGTGGAATCAGCAGTACCACCTGCATAGTTGTATTTTAAACCATTAATAGTTTCACTAGCTGTGCTTACAGGGGCAGCTGTTGCAGAATTAGCACCTAATGCAACGCCACGAACATTATTTACTGTTGCTTTGCTACCGAGAGCTAAGCCTTCGTTTTCTTGTACACTTGCTTCGCTACCGATTGCTACTGCATCAGTTACTTCTTTTTGAGCTTTAAGTTTAGTGATTAATTCAGGATTATCTTTGTAAACGCTACGATCACGTACACGTTCTAATGTACCAGCTTGAGCGCTTACGCCCAATGCGATGGAACGGGAGCCAGTTGCTTGTGCATCATCACCGATAGCCACAACATTTTTCTTGTCTCCATCTTGAGTACTCAAAGCACTCGCTTCACGACCCATAGCAATAGAGCCGTAACCTTCAGAATGAGCATTGTTACCGATAGCTGTGGAACGTTCACCTAATGCCCATGCCGCATTACCTGCAGCCACAGAAGATCCGCCCAATGCATATGTATCATTACCAAGAGCAACGCCGGAACCACCATGAGCACGTGCAGAGTTACCTACAGCAACGGAATTATTTACTTTGTATTGAGGATCATTTTGAATGCCGGATTCAGCATTATTACCGATAGCGATGCCGTCTTTGGCACGAGTTTGCGCATTGTTACCAAGAGCAACCGCATTATCACGATAATGTGCTGCACCGTTACCAATAGCTACACCTTGTATTCCCTGAGAAAGAGCATTACTGCCGATAGCTATGCCGTGAGTATAATTCTCGCCTTTATAATTTGTGCCTGCTACTACATTAGCACCTGTACCCATAGCTATGCTATCTACGGTATTTGATTTAGCACCTTGACCGATAGCAATAGAACGAGCTGCATTAGCTTGAGTATTAGTAGTTCCGTCATATGCTGTATACGGTGTACCTTTATCATCCTTCATTGGTGTTGGATTTGCAGAGCCAATAGCAATAGATTGATCACCTGTTGCTAATGCGGAGTGACCCATAGCCAAGCTCGCTTTACCTTGTGCAGATGCTGCCGTACCAATAGCTGCCGCATATTGTTCACCTGCATAGGCTTGACGCATCATCGCCAAAGAGTTAAAGCCTTTTGCCTTCGCAGCAGAGCCAACAGCAATAGCACCGATTTGTTCAGATTGAGCATAGTGGCCTAAACCGATACCCAACGCACGAGATTGGGAATAGTCACCGATAGAAATACCAGACACAGAACCATCATTAGCACGGGCATTCGCATTGTTACCGATTTGGATGCCAAACACCTTATTATTTGTATATAAATATCCTTGTCCTGGATTCCCCGGTGTTTTGTAATCATACATTTGAATATAAGGAGAATTTTGGCTAGGATATAAATATGTAAACCCACCATCATTAGGACCTTCACCAGGAGCCAAAGAAAGGCCTCTGTTAGGCGCTGCATCAACACCCGAAATCAACCCACTACCGCAGGTTAAAACCATAGCCGCCAAGCCAACTTTTACCGAAGCTTTAGCGGAATTACTAACAAAGCTTTTGGAGCCACGAGTATGGCTTTTTGCGATTTCAGATACAACGACATATGCGCCCCGTACCTGACTCCAAATTACCCTATAAATACGATTCATTTAGTAGTACCTACCTTTCACACAGTTTTATAAGGGATTCTAAAACCAACACTAAAACACTAAAAATAATAAAATTTTCATCAAAAATTTAATTACTATACATATAAAATATCAGATTAGTTTATGAATGTAAATATATTTTTTTCACATTTCGCTCATTTATTTTCAGAACTTTAAACTTCTTTTAAAAATTGATTTTCTTACTCATTTAAATATATTTTCAATCATAAAAACCCTTGCTACAATGGGCCAAACAACACTTATAATCTAAAACTAATGATTTTATAGTAAATTAATCATATTCATAATTTTCGATTAAAATTATATGTTCTGTATTATACACTATTATGAAAGGTTTGTGAAGTCAAATACAAAAAAAGAACGAAAGTCTTTTCGCAGTAGACTTTCGTTCTTTCATTTTATATACCATATAGGGTTAAAATCATCTAATCTTCATGGGTATTTTCTGGTACATTAACAGATTTTACCACATGAATATAAAATGAAATCTATATGATTTACATGCCTAAACGACTCATAATAAGAGCTAATTGTCGCTTAGTTTCTTCGTTATCTTTCTGTAGACGAAGGTTGTCTTCTTTCAATGCCGCATAGTCTGCAGTTAATTTTTCATCCTGCGCTTTCATGCGTGCATTTTCAGCTTTCAAAGCAGTCATTTCATCCTGCATTACGTACATAGAGCTGATAGGACCGCCCTTGTAGCGCTCAGGAATAGCCTTCTTCTCATCAGAAGAACCGAATTTACGAGTTACACCGGCATTCACCATATTATGACGACTACCAACAGATACGCCTGCATGGAACATAGTATCTTCCGATGTATAATGCGCAACGCCTAACGCCGCTGCGGTTTCACCTCTGTAATTGCCGATACCAGCCATCACTTGAGTTGGTTCTAACGGATCATATTGAATCGGTTTCAACGCAGACATAGCCGCCGCATGAGCACCTACACGTTGCGTTTCACCCGCTACGGAATTAATAGCATTAGCCATTCCCTCCGTAACACCTTTCAATTGATTTACGTTAACCGCATCCGTGCCGTTTACACCAGGACCTACATTGCTAATTGTTTTACCACCGTTATTCAATCCATCTTTAGTAAGACTTACGGTGTTACCACTAGCAGGAGTAATGGTTACGCCACTGCCGTTCACAACCGTAGAGTTACCTGCGGCATCCTTAGTCGTTACTGACGTAAGACCTTTCAAATCTTTCGCCATACGAACTTTAAGATTAGTACCGTCAGATACGACGCCTACATTATCTTCTGTAGTCAACTTGTTAGCATCAGTAATGCCACCGACTACGTTTACCTGTTCGTTAAGCTTTTTATTAATCACATTACCGGAATCGCCACCGTATTTCATACCATCGTCTTTGGTTGCCACTTGATGTGTCTTGCCCTGTTCATCTTGGTACTTAATACGAGTAATAGCATTGCCTCCGAGATCAGAATCACCCTTATCAGCAATTATATCCGCATTGCGACCATCTTTGCCAGTTAAACCGATGTGACCAACGCCGTCTTTGCCCGACATAGATACAGCATCTTTACCGTCTTTACCTGTAACAGCTACTTTGCCGTCTGTACCATTCGCAGCGTCTGGACCTGTAATGGAAACGCCATCTTGACCATTTTTGCCGACTTTCACCTTATCAGTATTGACCGTATCAGCAGTAACTGTTTTGGTAGTAATACTGTCGGTCTTAAGATTCTTAGCCATTTTAATAGTAACATTACCATTTTCGGCTACTGTTTTGATATTTTCGCCAGAATAGTCGCTATCGACCCCTTGGCCTTCACCTTTTATGGTAACCTTTTGACCTAAATCACGGTGGAAATCACCTGTATTACCGGCAAAATCCATGCCTTTCTTCGTAATGTCATCACCTAAATTATTAATCTTATTATCCAAGGCTTTATGGGACTTCTGCAATTGATCTTCTGTAGCAGCACGACCACTTGTGATATTGTTAGGATCCCAATCTTTGTTTTCCAAACCTGTCACATGACCGTCCTTGCCATCAACAGAGACCTTACCTGCTGCAATCTTACCATCTTTACCATCAATAGTTACCTTGTCGCCAGCCTTAATTGTACCGTTTGTACCGTCAATCGCCACATTACCAGCCTTGATTGTGCCCTTATCACCATCGATTTCAACTTTATCACCTGCTTTAATGGTGCCTTTGTTGCCGTCGATTGTAACCTTGTCACCGGCTTTAATAGTACCTGTTGTACCATCCATCGCAATTTGTTTCGTAGCATCAGATCCCATTGTTATTTGGTCTTTGAGGCCCACTTTGTAATTTGTAGAGCCATCACCATTAGTGGTCTTATCAACTTTGATATTATTACCTTCTGTTACGATTGCCTTAGCAGCGTTAGCCGCTGTATCCAATTGAGATTTATTAACCGCATCCTTAGGATTTGTACCGTCGGCTACGTTTGTAATCTTATTGCCGGCTGCATCAATACCATCTTTCGTCATAGATGGACCATTGGTAATCTTCACGCCGTCCTTTGTAACAGCAGTCAACGGGTTGCCATCCTTATCTTGAACGGTCATGCCTTCACCATTAACAACGGTTTTACCATTTGCACCATTATTGCCATTGTTGAAAGTTATGGAATCTAGACCTTTCAGATTTTTTGCCAAACGAACATTAAGGATATTATTTTTGCTAATAACACCGATATTGTTTTCAGTCAACTCAGATTCATTGGTAACACCACCCTTAATGTCCAATTGTTCATTAAGTTTCTTCTTGATGGTAGTGCCGGAGTCGCCACCGTATGCCATGCCATCATCTTTGGTTGCCACTTCATGGGTTGTACCATTTTCATCTTGATATTTAATGCGCGTGATTTCATTTCCATTAATATCAGCAGCGCCTTTATCAGCGATAATATCCGCACTATGACCATCTTTACCAGTTAAACCGATGTGACCTACACCGTCTTTACCGGACATGGACACAGCATCCTTGCCGTTTTTATCTGTAATAGCTACCTTACCGTCGATGCCAACCGCATCTGGACCTGTGAGAGATACGCCATCCTTACCGTCTTTGCCGACTTTCACGGATTCAGCCTTAAGATTTTTGTTCATCTTCACATCGATAGTCGTGTTACCTGTTGCTGCGTCTTGTTTGATAAAAGTCTTAATATTGTCACCGCTATAGTCGGTATCAGCAGCATTGCCTTCACCTTGAACAGTGACAGTAGAGCCTAATTTATTGGTTTGTACACCGCCTACATTGGCATTGAATTTGAGACCTGTATCAGTTTGACCTGCCAAGGCTTGTTTCAATTGATCCTCTGTTGCTGCACGACCGGATACGACTTTACCTACATCCCAAGTCTTATTATCAAGACCTGTTACATAATTACCAATAGTAGCAGGAGTTGCGCCATCAGATTGTTTACCCATGATTACCGTGCCGGCTTTCACAGTTTCCGTAGCCGTAACAGATGTAACATTAAGATCCTTTTTCAATTTGAGGCCGATCTTCGTATCGTCACCGGTTTGACTGATTTCCGTCGTAATATTGTCGTCTCCGTTTACCGTTACCTTAGAGCCTAGTTTATTAGTTTTTTCAGCGTTATTATCCGCATCAAAACGAAGGCCTTTGTTGGTAAGTTCAGTCTTAGCATCACTAATGTTTTTATTTAACTCAGTTTTAGTGTCATGCAATTGACCGCCGTTCACCGCATCTTTGGAGTTAGCCGCCACATCGCCATTAGCAACATTGGTAATCTTTTGATCATTCGCATTGATGCCATTTGAAGATACATAATTCTTACCGCCTACGGTCAAACCACCACTATTGATAATTGTGCCACCAGCTGTTACGCTGTCCAAACCAGTTAATGTTTTAGCTAACTTCACGTTTAACGTACTGCCATCAGATACGACACCAATATTATTGTCCGTCAAGTTAGCAGCCGCTGCACCGCCTTTAATGGCAACAGTACCACCTAGCTTCTTATTAATAGTTGTGCCAGAATCACCGTCAAAATTCAAGCCTTTGTCCACTTCGGATTTAGATGCTACATCTTTAATCGTTACGGTTTTTGTTTTATCCGGATGGTTCTTATCCTGTACGGTCAATGCTACGTCACCATTGGCATCTACAGTGTAGTCACCATTGGAGCCTGCCGTAGGATTCGCAACGAGACTAAAGTCTGTTGCACTAGCACCTTGTTTCTTAACTTCATCACTAACCGTTTTCAATTGGTCTTCCGTTGCTGCACGGCCAGATGCAATCGTAGGGTTATCAATACTCCATGTCTTATTATCAAGACCTGTTACATAATTACCAGTATTAGCAGGAGTTGCGCCATCAGATTGTTTACCCATGGTTACCGTACCAGCTTTCACTGTTTCCGTAGCTGTAACCGTAGTAACGTTAAGGTCTTTCTTTAATTTAAGACCGATTTTCGTATCATCGCCAGTTTGCGTAATTTCTGTAGTGATGTTATCGTCGCCGTTTACTGTTACCTTAGAGCCTAGCTTATTCGTTTTTTCATCGTTATTATCAGCATTAAAACGAAGGCCTTTATTGGTAAGTTCAGTCTTAGCGTCATTAATATTATTGTTGAGTTCAGTTTTGGTATCACTGATATTTTTATTCAACTCAGTCTTAGTATCGCTAATGTTTTTATTTAATTCGGTCTTAGCATCGCTAATATTTTTATTTAACTCGGTTTTAGCGTCATGCAATTGACCGCCGTTAACCGCATCTTTGGAGTTAGCCGCCACATCGCCATTAGCAACATTGGTAATCTTTTGATCATTCGCATTGATGCCATTTGAAGATACATAATTCTTACCGCCTACGGTCAAACCACCACTATTGATAATTGTGCCACCAGCTGTTACGCTGTCCAAACCAGTTAATGTTTTAGCTAACTTCACGTTTAACGTACTGCCATCAGATACGACACCAATATTATTGTCCGTCAAGTTAGCAGCCGCTGCACCGCCTTTAATGGCAACAGTACCACCTAGCTTCTTATTAATAGTTGTGCCAGAATCACCGTCAAAATTCAAGCCTTTGTCCACTTCGGATTTAGATGCTACATCTTTAATCGTTACGGTTTTTATTTGAGCCGGATGGTTCTTATCTTGGACTGTCAATGCTACATCACCGTTGGCATCTACAGTATAGTCACCATTGGATCCCGCCGTAGGATTTGCAACGAGACTGAAGTCCGTTGCATTAGCGCCTTGAGTTTTGATAGCTTCAGTAACTGTCTTCAATTGATCTTCTGTTGCAGCACGTCCCTTGACAGCAGTCGGATTAGTTACGCTCCATGCCTGATTATCAAGACCTGTTACGTAGTTACCCATAGTAGCAGGGGTTACACCATCAGATTGTTTACCTATGGTTACCGTACCAGCTTTCACAGTTTCCGCTGCAGTAACAGATGTAACATTAAGATTTTTCTTCAATTTAAGGCCAATCTTCGTATCGTCACCGGTTTGCGTGATTTCTGTCGTAATATTTTCGTCGCCATTTACTGCTACCTTAGAGCCTAGCTTATTCGTTTTTTCGTCATTATTATCTGCGTCAAAACGAAGGCCTTTATTAGTAAGTTCAGTTTTAGCATCATTAATATTATTGTTGAGTTCAGTTTTAGTATCACCAATGTTTTTATTCAACTCGGTCTTAGCATCGCTAATATTTTTATTTAACTCAGATTTAGCGTCATGCAATTGACCGCCGTTCACCGCATCTTTGGAGTTTGCAGCCACATCACCGTTAGCAACATTGGTAATCTTTTGGTTGTTTGCATTGATACCGTTTGAAGATACATAGGTTTTACCGCCTACGGTTAAACCACTAGCATTAATAGTTGTGCCTCCAGCTGTTACGCTGTCCAAACCTGTTAATGTTTTAGCCAACTTCACGTTCAATGTATTGCCGTCAGATACGACACCGATATTATTATCCGTCAAGTTCGCCGCCGCAGCACCACCTTTGATGCTTAGTTTATCGCCCAACTGTTTATTAATTACAGCGCCGCTATCTCCATCAAAGTTAAGGCCTTTAGCAATAGTCGTATTGATTGTGGATATAGCATTTTTATTGGTCGTAATATCTTGCGTATTTTGAGCGATATTTTGCTTATTTTGTGCAATATCAGTCTTATTCTTACCGATGTCAGTCGTATTTTGAGCAATGTCAGTTGTGTTTTGAGCTATTTTATCCTTGTTTGTATTAACTTGCGTATTAACAGATTTCAACTGATCTTCCGTTGCAGCACGACCACTTACGGCTTGCGGATTATTTACATCCCAAGCAGTATTGGTTAGGCCAGTTACCGTGCCTGTAGTACCATCAACAGATACAGGATTAGCAGTTCCTAAGGTGATTTTATCCCCTAATCCGACAGTATATTCCTTACCGCCGGCTGCATTTGTACCTTCTTCTACAGTGATATTGCTGTTTTTAGCTTTCACAGTACTTGCCTTAGCAGTTCCACCGATAGCATCCTGCAACTGACTGAAGTTAACCGCATCAGTAGGATCTGTGCCTTTTGCTAGACCGGTAATCTTTTGATTATTTGCATTGATACCATTTGGCGTTACGTAGGTCTTGCCACCTACGGTCAAACCACTGCTATTGATGGTTGTTCCGCCAGCTGTTACGCTATCCAAACCGGTTAATGTTTTAGCTAATTTTACATTTAATGTGCTGCCATCGGACACGACACCGATATTATTATCCGTAAGGTCCGCTGTAGCACCACCTTTAATGGTAACAGTATCACCCAATTTTTTATTAATCGCAGCACCGCTATCACCGTTAAAGTTTAACCCTTTATTGATATTGGTTACATTTGTATTGACCTTATCATTAACGGATTTCAACTGATCTTCCGTAGCAGCACGACCACTTACAGCTTGAGGATTATCCGCGTTCCAAGACTTATTATCGAGCCCTGTTACAAAGTTACCGTTTGCACCGCCAGCACCACCAGCTTGTTTGCCCATAGTCACAGTGCCAGCTTTCACAGTATCAGCAGCAGTAACAGTAGTAACATTGAGATCTTTCTTTAATTTAAGACCAATCTTCGTATCGTCACCAGTTTGACTGATTTCTGTCGTGATGTTATCATCGCCATTTACCGTTACCTTGGAACCCAATTTATTAGTCTTAGTTCCACCTGTGCCCGCATCAAACTTGAGGCCTGTATTGATCACATCATTTTTCGCAGTCGATATATTATTGTTTAGCTCGGTTTTAGCATTATCTATATTGCCGTTCAGTTCAGTTTTTGCGTCATGCAATTGACCGCCATTGATTGCATCTTTGGAGTTAGCCGCCACTTCACCATCAGCAACATTAGTTATTTTCTTGTCATTCGCATTGATGCCATTCGGCGTTACATAGGCCTTACCGCCTACGGTTAAGCCCCCATTATTGATAGTTGTACCACCAGCTGTCACACTGTCCAAACCAGTTAATGTTTTCGCTAGTTTCACATTTAACACACCGCCATCAGATACGACACCAATATTATTGTCCGTCAAGTTCGCAGCCGCTGCACCACCTTTGATGCTGAGCTTATCGCCCAACTGTTTGTTAATTACAGCACCGCTGTCTCCATCAAAATTTAGACCTTTAGCGATAGTCGTATTGATTGTAGAGATAGCATTTCTATTGGTCGTAATATCTTGTGTGTTCTGTGCGATATTTTGTTTATTTTGTGTAATATCAGTTGTATTCTTACCAATATCGGTTGTATTTTGAGCTATTTTATCCTTATTTGTATTGACTTGCGTATTAACAGTTTTTAACTGATCTTCCGTTGCAGCACGACCAGTTACGGCTTGTGGATTATTTACATTCCAAGCAGTATTAGTAAGTCCTGTTACAGTTCCTGCGGTTCCGTCCACAGTTACAGGATGTGCCGTACCTACCGCAAGTTTATTGCCCAATCCAACAGTGTATTCCTTACCACCATTCGCATTGGTACCTTCTGTTACGGTTACATTTGCATCCTTTGGTTTTACTGTAGTCGCCTTTGCAGTACCACCGATAGCACTTTGTAATTGACTGAAATTAACCGCATCGTTAGGCGCTGTACCATTAGCAACACCAGTAATCTTTTGATTATTCGCATTGATGCCTGTTGGAGATACATAGTTCTTGCCACCTACAGTCAAGCCACCGCCATTGATAGTCGTACCACTTGCAGTCACGCTAGTCAAACCAGTTAAGGTTTTAGCTAGTTTCACATTTAATACACTGCCATCAGATACGACACCGATATTATTGTCCGTCAAGTTTGCAGCCGCAGCGCCACCTTTAATGCTGAGTTTATTGCCCAACTGTTTATTAATTACAGCGCCACTATCTCCGTCAAAGTTAAGGCCTTTAGCAATAGTTGTATTAATTGTAGAGATAGCATTTTTATTGGTCGCAATATCTTGTGTATTCTGTGCAATGTTTTGTTTATTTTGGTTGATATCACCAGCATTTTTAGCAATATTAGCTTTATTTGTATTAACTTGCGTATTAACAGTCTGCAACTGACTTTCCGTTGCAGCGCGACCGGTTACGGCTTGAGGATTATTAACGTCCCAGCTGTTATTAGTAAGTCCTGTTACATTGCCTATAGTGCCGTCCAGTGTTATAGGAAACCGTCCGCCTACGGAAATTTTCTCGCCTAAGCCAACAGTATATTCCTTGCCACCATTTGCATTGGTACCTTCTGTTACGGTTACATTTTTATCTTTTGCTTTCACAGTAGATGCCTTAGCAGTGCCGTTGATAGCATCTTGTAGTTGACCGTAATTGACTGCATCACTATACGATGTACCGGCTGCAACACCAGTAATTTTTTGATTATTAGCATTAATACCTGTTGGTGTTACATAGTTTCTACCACCAACAGTCAAACCACCAGCATTAATAACCGTACCACTGGCTGTTACACTGTCCAGTCCTTTCAGAGATTTTGCCAATTTCACATTTAATGTGCCATTACCGTCTGATTGAACATTGATATTATAATCAGATACAGAACCTACGTAATCACCTTTTATTTTTACTGTTTCACCTAATTTTCTATTGCTTACAGGCCCATTGTCACCGGCGAAGCTAATACCTTTATCAAGGGCGGTGTTAATAGTAGTAATATCTTGTTTATTCTTATTGATGCTCTGGCTATTGTTGCTAATATTATGTGCATTAGTATCAATCGATGATTTATTACTATTAACCTTATCATTAACCCGCTTTAACTGATCTTCCGTAGCAGCACGTCCTGTAACAGGTGCTGGATTATTTACATTCCATGATGTATTGGTAAGACCTGTGACCGTTCCTGTACCACTATCTATGGTTACAGGATGCGAGGCCGCCCCTTTCCCTACAGTAATCTTATAGTTTAAGCCAACAGTATACTCCTTACCACCTTTCGCAGTTGAGTTTTCTTTTATCGTAATATTACCATCATCATTTGCTTTTACTATGGCTTCTTTAGCTGTACCGTTAATTGCCCGTTGCAACTGACCGTAGTTAACTGCATCCTGACTACCGCTACCGTCTGCAACACCTCTAAGCTGTTGATTATTGGCATTAAGACCACCTGTTGACACATAGAGTTTACCGCCTACAGACACCCCTTTATTATCAATCGTAGCAGTTCCTGCTGTTACGCTATCCAAACCAGTTATTTTTTTAGCCAATTTCACATTTAGTGTGCCATTTCCGTCTGCTTGAACCCCAATATTGTTGTCAGCCAAAGCACCGGTAGCGCCACCTTTTATTCTTACTGTGTCACCTAATTTTACTTGGTTCTGAACAAAGTTATCACCATAAAAGAACAATCCTTTATCGATATTGTCTTTATTATATCTAATAGCATCATGGATCGTGCTTTTACCTGTAAAACCGATATCGCTCATCGTTAATTTACCGGTATCAGGATCGAGCGCTGCATTACCGCCAAGGATATTTTTAGTAGTAGTGGCTAAATTGCCCAAGCTATTTGCTACGGCATATAGCTGACTACCATTAATAGCATCTGTAGACGAAGGATTCATACGCCCTGCTGCCACATTTGTAATCGTGCGTTTTACCGTATCATTACCGATACTTACAGTAGAATCTGCCGTTCCTCCCGCTAAATTCTTATACCACAAACCATTTACAAGCTGATTCGGTGTACTATGAGTATCCGCAGTCGCAGAATTAGTACCTAATGCAACTGAGCGATTATGATTTTTGTTTACCGTCGTATTTCTACCAAGAGTAACACTATCCTCTGCATTGCTGACTGCACGATTACCGATGGCAATACTATTTTTCTGAACTGAGTCAGAATCTGTACCAATAGCTATAGAAGAATCCTCACGGGCATTACTTTCCCAGCCCATTGCAATGGAGTTGAGTCCTACTGCATAGGAGTTTACACCAAGAGCTCTGGACCCTTCGCCCTTAGCTTGTGCATTATTACCGATTGCAACGGCCCATTTACCTCTTGCCTGCGATCCGTTACCCATTGCAACGGCACCACCGGCAGCAGCTTTAGCATTATTACCAAATGCCATGGAGGATCCACCCCAAGCTCTGGCATTGGTACCAAATGCCTGATCATTATCGGCACCCACATAGTTACCGGCCTCATCGTATCCAGCCCAGGATGTATTACCAAGGGCAAAGCCATTTAAAGAAGCTACTTTTGTCAAATTACCGATAGCAACACCATTATTTACTTCAACGTTTGCATTTCTTCCGATGGCAACACCTTGTACATTACCAACACCAGCCCTATTTGCTCTTGTAACAGTAGCACCTGTACCCAAAGCCACACTGTTATCCGCCAGTGCTGTGCTATTATCACCCATTGCTACAGTGCCATTTTTAGCTTGAGCGCCGTCCCCTTGCACAATAGTACTCCCATGCACAATCATTGGAGACATCATGGACATAAATAAAGCTGTAGCAATTACAGACCCTGACATCTTGGCAAATACCGATGTCATTGTCGAACGTTTCGACATATTCTTCGCTGTTTCAGCTACAACGACATAACATCCCTTTGTACGACTCCAGATTACTTTAAAAATTCGGTTCATCTCGTCTTACTCCTTGCATAAAACTATCAGATTATATGAATATAATAAAATATTTTATAACTATTTTAAAAAGTAAAAATACAGTTAATATATGGCTATTTACTGATGCATATCATATTAAACATATCATATTCTATGGTAAAAGTAAAAAATTTTTCACTCTACACTCACTTCCAAATCATAAATATTTATGAATATACAAAAACTCCGCTATATACCTTATGAATATGCTAAATGTACTAATTTTTTCGCATAAAATTAACTTCATGAAAAAAATGTATTTCACCTTAGTAAACTATTATGATCCAATTGTTACTCACCTATTTCGATTATCTTACAAGTTAATCATGACATATATATGCTCATAACAACCATTGCATCTATTTCTTGCATGCAAAAAGGCACCAAAAGCATTTCGCTTTTGGCGCCTTTTATAAGCACTGCCGTATCAATATGTTATTTCATATTATTTCAAGCCCGCTTGTTGCATCAATAATGCAATTTGTGCTCTCATTTCTTCATTGTCGCGTTGTACTTTTTCGTACTTAGCTTTCAAAGCAGTCATTTCATCTTGCATTACGTACATGGAGCTGATAGGGCCTCCTTTGTAACGTTCAGGAACTGCTTTCTTCGCATCGGAAGTACCGAATTTACGAGTTACACCAGCATTTACCATGTTATGGTGGCTACCAACAGATACGCCTACATGGAACATAGTGTCTTCTGCTGTGTAATGTGCAACGCCAAGAGCCGCCGCAGTTTCACCTCTGTAATTACCGATACCGGCCATTACTTGAGTTGGTTCCAATGGATCATATTGAATAGGTTTCAATGCAGACATAGCCGCCGCATGAGCGCCTACACGTTGTGTTTCGCCCGCTACGGAGTTAATAGCATTAGCTAACCCATCTGTAGCACCTTTCAATTGATTTACGTTAACTGCATCCGTGCCGTTTACACCAGGGCCTACATTGGTAATTGTATTACCGCCGTTATTGAGACCATCTTTAGTAAGACTTACAGCATTACCGCTAGCAGGTGTAATTGTTACACCGCCACCGTTCATAACTGTAGTGTTACCTGCAGCATCCTTAGTTGTTACCGTTTCAAGACCTTTCAAATCCTTCGCCATACGAACCTTAAGGTTGCCAGTACCATCGGATACAACACCTAAATTGTCTTCTGTAGTCAACTTGCTAGCATCAGTAATGCCACCTACTACATTAACTTGTTCGTTAAGCTTTTTCTTGATTACGGAACCGCTATCGCCACCGTATTTCATACCATCATCTTTAGTTGCCACTTGGTGGGTTTTACCGTTTTCATCTTGGTATTTAATACGAGTGATTTCGTTGCCATCAAGATCAGGGTCACCTTTTTCAACAGAAATATCCGCATTACGGCCGTCTTTACCAGTTAAACCGATATGACCAACACCGTCTTTGCCGGACATAGATACAGCATCTTTACCATCTTTGCCTGTGATACCTACCTTGCCGTCTGTACCGTCAGCACCGTTAGGGCCAGTAATGGATACGCCGTCCTTACCGTTTTTGCCAACTTTTACTTTATCAGTAGTTAAGCTGTCAGTCTTAAGGTTTTTCGCCATCTTGATAGTAACATTACCATTTTGGTCGGCTACGGTTTTAATATTTTCGCCGGAGTATTTATCGTCAGACTCTGTACCTTCACCTTTGATAGTAACCTTTTGGCCTAAATCACGGTGGAATTCACCTGTATTGCCAGCAAAATTCATACCTTTTTTCGTGATTTCATCACCTAAGTTATTAATCTTATTATCCAAGGATTTGTGAGATTTTTGCAATTGATCTTCTGTAGCAGCGCGACCGCTTGTGATGTTGTCAGGATCCCAATCTTTATTTTCCAAACCTGTCACATAACCGTCTTTACCATCAACAGATACCTTGCCTGCCGCAATCTTACCATCTTTACCGTCGATAGTTACCTTATCGCCAGCCTTGATTGTACCGTTTTCACCGTCAATTGTTACATTGCCAGCTTTAATCGTACCTTTGTTGCCGTCGATTGTAACTTTATCGCCAGCTTTGATAGTACCTGTAGTACCGTCCATCGCGATTTGTTTTGTAGCATCAGAGCCCAATGTCACTTGGTCTTTGAGACTTACTTCATAGTTCTTGGAACCATTCGCATTGGTGCTAGGTGTTACAGTAATATTATTACCTGCCGATACCGTTGTGGATGCAGCTGCTGTAGCTTTATCCAATTGAGATTTATTAACTGCATCGTTAGGGTCTGTGCCATTAGCTACATTCGTAATCTTGTTACCGCCGTTATTTAAGCCGTCTTTTGTAAGACTCACTGCATTACCGCCAGCAGGTGTGATTGTCATACCATCACCATTGATAACAGTATTATTGCCGCCGTTTGTGAAAGTAGCAGACGTCAAGCCTTTCAATTCTTTCGCTAAGCGCAATTTCAATGTATCGGAACCGTCGGAAACAACACCGATGTTGTCTTCAGTAGCTAATTTACTTTCATCGGAGATACCGCCCTTAACATTCACTTGATTGTTAAGTTTCTTTTTAATTACATTGCCTGTATCGCCACCGTACATCATACCATCATCAAGGGTTGCGAGCGTATGTGTATTGCCGTCTTTATCTTCGGTCACTAAACGATTAATGCTTGTGCCATCTACACCGTTTTTAGCGTCGCCACCTTTAATTGTAACGCCATCTTGACCATTTTTACCAGCAATTGCCACACTATTAGCTTTGAGGTTTTTGTTCATCTTCACATCGATAGTTGTGTTGCCATCTTGATCTTGTGTGATGAAAGTTTTAATGTTTTCACCGCTGTAGTTAGCATCAGCATCATTACCTTCGCCCTTAACAGTAACCGTAGAGCCAAGTTTATTAGTTTTTACGCCGCCACTGTTAGCATCAAATTTCAAGCCTTTATTAGTTAATGCGTCTTCGCTATCTTTGATTCTATCTTTCAAGTAATCCACATTAACCGCTTCGCTGCCATTATTGCCTGTAGCATACGCCACGTTTGTTACGTGAGTACCACCAGTTTTATTAGCATAAGTAGGACCTTCGTAACTTACTTTAGTTTTATCAACAGTACCAGCTGGATCCAAGTCATACTTAACAGCACGATCTGTCAATTTATCAAGGCTAGATTTAGAGGCAACATCCTTAATTTTAACAGTTTCTTTACTACCTGCATGGTTTTTATCCTCTACAGTTAAGTCAACATCGCCGTTAGAATCAACTGTATAAGCACCGTCTGCAGCAGCTGTATTTTTCACCAAACGGTAATCTGTAGCAGCAGCACCTTGGCTCTTAACAACATCACTGATTTTTTTCAATTGATCTTCTGTAGCTGCGCGACCGCTTACAGGATTAGATGTATTTACATCCCAATCTTTATTATCAAGACCAGTTACATAGTTGTTAGAATCAGCGTGTTTACCCATTGTTACGCCGCCAGCTTTCACGGTATCTGTAGCCGTCAACGTTTGAACATTAAGATTTTTGTTCAATTTAACGCCGATCTTAGTGTCATCGCCGGTTTGCGTAATTTCAGTAGTGATATTACCATCACCATTTACTGTTACTTTAGAACCAAGTTTGTTCGTTTTTTCGCTGTTATTATCTGCATCGAAACGAAGACCTTTATTGATAAGTTCATTTTTAGCATCGTGTAATTGACCGCCGTTGACTGCATCTTTGGAATTAGCAGACACATCCCCGTTAGCAACATTCGTTACCTTTTGGTCATTTGCATTGAGACCTGTTGGAGATACATATGTTTTACCGCCTACAGTCAAGCCGCTCTTGTTGATAGTAGTACCACCAGCTGTAACGCTATCTAAACCGCTTAACGTTTTCGCCAATTTCACATTCAATGTGCCTGTACCATCAGATTCAACACCGATATTACCATCGGATAATGTGCCTGTTGCACCGCCTTTAACGGATAATTTTTCACCTAATTTTTTATTGATAACTGCACCGGAGTCACCATCAAAGTTCAAACCTTTATCAATAGCAGTCTTATTAGTGTTAACTTTAGTATTTACCGCTTTTAACTGATCTTCTGTAGCACCGCGACCAGATTCAGCCACAGGATTGTCTACATCCCAATCTATATTTGTAAGGCCTGTTACATGACCAGCATCACCGTCTACAGTTACAGGATGTGCTGTACCTACAGTAATTTTATTACCTAAACCAACAGTATATTCCTTACCGCCTGCTGCGTTTGTACTTTCTGTTACAGTTACATTCGCATCCTTTGCTTTTACAGTGGATGCTTTGGCTGTACCGCCGATAGCAGCTTGTAATTGTCCATAGTTAACTGCATCATTAGTGCTACTACCATCTGCAACATTAGTAATCTTTTGATTATTCGCATTGAGACCTGTTGTAGATACATAGTTCTTACCACCTACGGTCAAGCCACCATTATCAATCTTAGTATTACTAGCTGTAACGCTATCTAAGCCTGTCAATGTTTTAGCTAATTTCACATTCAATGTGCCATTACCATCGGATACAACACCGATATTACCGTCAGACAATGTGCCTGTAGCACCGCCTTTAACAGTTACAGTATCACCTAATTGTCGATTACTTACAGTGCCTGTGTCGCCAGCAAAGTTCAAGCCTTTATTAATCTTTGTGTTAATAGTGGAAATATCTTGCTTATTTTTAGCGATATCAGTTTTGTTATTCGCAATGTCGCCAGCATTTTTTGTGATATTTTGCTTGTTAGTATTGATATCTCCAGCATTTTTATCGATGGCAGCTTTATTGGTATTAACTTTATCGTTTACCTTTTTCAACTGATCTTCTGTCGCAGCACGGCCGGATACAGCTACAGGATTATCTACATTCCAGTCTTTATTTTGAAGGCCTGTTACATGGCCTGTAGTACCATTAATCGTTACAGGGTTCGCTGCACCTATTGTAACGGTGTTACCCAAAGTCATATTAATAGTTGTATCACCATTAGCTTGTGTAATTGCGGCATTAATATTGTTGCCGTCACCTTTGATGGTAACTTTAGAACCTAATAGATTATTTTTCGTGCCACCTGTATTAGCATCAAAGTTAAGGCCTTTATCTATTGTGTCTTTATTGAATTTAATAGCATCGTGAATCGTGCCTTTACCTGTGTTACCGATATTGCTCATCGACAAGTTACCCGTATCAGGGTCAAGCGCTGCATTGCCACCTAAAATGCCTTTTGTAGTACTTGCCAAATTACCTAAAGTATTAGCAACACCATATAATTGGCTACCGTTGATTGCATCTGTAGATTGTGCATTCACACGACCGGCAGCTACATTTGTAATGGTACGTTTTACCGTATCACTACCTACACTGATTGTGGAATCAGCAGAACCGCCGGCATAGTTTTTATACCATAAACCATTTACCAATTGATTTGGTGTGCTTACTGTAGCATCAGTCTTGGAGTTAGCACCTAGTGCAACGGAACGTTCATGTGCAGCATTAGCAGATACACCTAATGCCATAGAGTTTGTTTGCTCAGCTTTACTGCTTAAACCTAATGCTACAGCACCTACCGCACCAGTAGATGTAGAAGATTGCACACCTATTGCTAGGGAATTACCACCAGATGCAACAGAACCATCACCAGCCGCGATATCAGCGTAGCCATTTGTAGTACTACCCCAACCGAGTGCAGTAGAGTGAGAGCTATTAGTTGTAGCATTCGTCCCCAATGCAGAAGAGCCCTGTTTCAAAGCTTTAGAGCCATTACCGATAGCTACCGCCCAATCACCTCTAGATTGAGAACCGTTACCTATAGAAACCGCACCACCACCACTGGATTTCGCATCATTACCGAACGCCATGGAAGAACCACCATAAGCACGTGCATTGGAACCGAAGGCTTGGTCATTAGGAAGACCTATCAATTTATTGGTTTCATCATAGCCGGCACGCGCATTATTACCAAGAGCAAAACCATTAAGAGATGCCACGCGTGTTTCATTACCTAATGCTACACTGTTATTGGTAATCGAACGAGAGTTATGACCGATAGTTACAGCTTGTGCACCATCAGCACTAGTACCGGAACCAACAGCAATTGCATTAACAACCTTGGTCGTTGCACCTTGACCGATGGCGATACCACCTGTTCTTTGATCTGCTGGAACATCTGCCCCTTTGGCAACATCAACAGTTACAGTTGCACCTTGTCCGATAGCAATACCGCTCTGTGTTTTACCTTCATCAGTATCACCTCTACCTACAGATGCATTAGTACCGATTGAAATACTATAGTCACCCTTAGATGCCGTATTATCACCGATAGCAATACCACCGTCATTTTCAGCTTGTGCACCGTTACCTCTTGTAATAGGTGCCCCTAAGGCATCGGTAGGCATCATAACGCCTGTCAGCATAACGGCAACTGCTGTAGCACCTACCATTTTAGAGAATACAACCGACAAAGAAGAACGTTTCGTCATGTTCTTTGCTGTTTCTGCCACAACGACATAGCAGCCCTTTGTGCGATTCCAAATCACTTTAAATACTCGATTCATTAATCTTTCTCCTATAAAACTTATAAAACTTACTAACTAACTATCTACATATTTAATGAAATAACAATGATGTATCGATGATGTATTGAGAATTCATCGACATTCTTGAATGTGTATATCTAAAATACCACATATTACGGGAAAAGTAAACTTTTTTTCATTTTATTTTCATAAAACTTTTGTGTTTAAGTTATTAATAATTTCGATAAAATTAAATATACTGAATATTCTGCATAAATGCTGTATTTTTTTACTATTATTCACCAACTTTCATAAATAATACTAATATGCTCCATAATTATGTACCAATATTACACCATATATAATCAATTTATTTTCTCTTCATCATTCTGATTTATGATAGATCATATAATAGAATGATATCTTTTCATAAACAGATATCGTACAGTGTTTCTGCCATTTTGACTCAATGTACGTACACAATTACTACATACCTACTTAAGCAAATTAACTATTGCACAATCAATAAAGGTAGCATTTTATTATATAGTAAAGGGAATGACAGGTGAAATTCAAATCGCTGTCATTCCTTTTTTATTCTAAGGCACTCTAAAGGCGTATCGGCGGGATTTATAGGCTTTATAGAAATAGAGCATATGTGTATAAAAACAATTTATACGATTACTCCATGTGTTTTTTAATTTTTATTGTTATACTGAAAGCAGAAAGGAGGAAGAAATCTATGTCAGAACTCAATATCTTACAACAAAATATAGATAAACCAAATACGGTTACAGAAGAAGATATCGTAGTTACACGAGATAATCAAACTTTCACAATCAAAGGTCGCTTTAATGGGGAAGAAGGCGTATTCACATATGATGCGGACGTTCAACCTAACGATCAGTTACAATTTCTGCATCACAATTTTACGGCCATCGTAAAAAAAATTACATATAAGGTGATTCAAGGTCAGCGAATCACATTGATTGCAAAATTATATGCATAAAAATATCGGGGTATTGTTAATACAAACAACACCCCGATATTTTTTATCGGTCATACAATTATAAGAAATACAATACAACAACACTTAATTCTTATAATTGAATCATCTAACATTATTGAATTGTCGGAGCATTAATCGCTTTGCGAAGGTCCACTGTGTGAAGTTCGTCCATCGCAGGAGCTGCTTTTTCATCTACAGGTTTCACGCGATTATTACCGTCTTTCATAGCTTCGTTCAAGCTGAAGATGACCATTTCGTTCATGTAGAAACGCAATTCATCATCATGTACATTGGCCGTATTGCGATCCAAGATATCGATGATTTGTTGCGCATAGTCCAATTTAGCATCTTCAGATACAGTCGCATGTTCTGTAAAGAACTGTTTATAATCGTTATACAAACGATCTAACGCCATGCGCGCATAGCTGTCGTTTTTGTAACGATGACTCACAATGTACCAGCTGCGACGAACGTTCATGTAGTACAACACATTGTTACGGTACCGTTCTTGACCGGTCATAATGCGGGAATCATCCATGATACGTTTGCCCTTTTGGTCCAATTGGAATTGTGTGAAAGCATTCACTACATCGCGAACTTCTTCGCTAGGTACAGGAACTGCAACTTCCGCTTCAATCACATTCAATGGTTCAGCCGGTTGTTCTGGCATCATCAATCGATCTTGAGCCGCATCCGCTTGACCTACTGCACACACACAAGCAAGTGCCAATACAGGCATAAATGTTTTGAATTTCATAAATCCTCCTAATGACGAGCCGCCCCTCAAAGGGCGGCTTTCATATTCCTTACATGATTCTTACATGACTAGAGTATACTAAATAACCCATTTAATCAAGTCAAATTTACTTTGTAAGCCCTGCTTGTTGCATCAACAATGCAATTTGAGCCTTCATTTGTTCATTATCTTCCTTCACAGAGGATAATTCATCAATACGTTGTTGCATACGTGCATTATCAGCCTTCACAGAAGACAATTCGTTAAGGCTTTCTTGCATGCGTGCATTTTCAGCTTTCAATGCTGTTACCTCATCTTGCAACACATAAACAGAGCTGATAGGGCCACCTTTATAACGTTCTGGAATCGCTTTCTTCGCATCGGAGTTACCGAATTTGTGAGTTACACCAGCATTCACCATATTGTGATGACCACCAACAGATACACCCAAATGGAACATAGTATCTTCTGCAGAGTAATGTGCAACACCTAATGCCGCCGCAGTTTCACCTCTGTAATTACCAACACCAGCCATTACTTGAGTTGGCTCCAATGGATCGTATTGAATTGGTTTCAACGCAGCCATAGCCGCTGCATGAGCGCCTACACGTTGTGTTTCGCCCGCTACAGCATCGATTGCATTCGCCATCTTATCTGTTGCACCTTTTAATTGATTTACGTTAACCGCATCAGTGCCGTTTACACCAGCCGCAACATTGGTAATTGTATTACCACCGTTGTTAAGGCCATCTTTAGTAAGGCTTACTGCATTACCGCTAGCAGGTGTAATGGTTACACCGCCACCGTTCACAACTGTGGTGTTGCCCGCAGCGTCCTTAGTGGTTACGGATTCAAGACCTTTCAAGTCTTTAGCCATACGAACCTTGAGGTTACCAGTACCGTCGGATACGACACCTAAATTATCTTCTGTAGTCAACTTGCTAGCATCAGTAATACCGCCGATAACGTTTACTTGTTCATTAAGCTTTTTGTTAATCACGGCACCGCTATCGCCACCGTATTTCATACCATCGTCTTTAGTTGCCACTTGATGGGTTTTACCATTTTCGTCTTGGTACTTAATACGCGTGATTTCGTTGCCTTCGATATCAGGGTCGCCTTTTTCAACAGAAATATCAGCACTACGACCGTCCTTACCATTAAGACCGATGTGACCTACACCGTCTTTACCAGACATGGATACAGCATCTTTACCGTCTTTACCAGTAACGCCTACCTTGCCGTCTGTGCCGTTCGCCGTATCTGGGCCTGTGATGGATACGCCATCTTGACCATCTTTACCAACTTTAATAGTCCCTTTATCGCCGTCGATTTCAACCTTGTCGCCAGCTTTGATTGTGCCTGCATTGCCATCGATAGCGATTTGTTTCTTCGGATCGGAGCCCAATGTTACTTGGTCTTTAAGACTTACTTCATAGTTTTTGGAACCATTCGGATTGTCGCTTGGCGTAACCTTAATATTATCGCCCGCTGTTACCGTTGTAGTCGCAGCAGCTGCAGCTTGATCCAATTGGGATTTATTGACTGCATCAGTTGGAGCTGTACCAGCAGCTACATTCGTAATCTTATTGCCACCATTATCCAAACCATCTTTAGTTAAGCTCACAGGGTTACCGCTAGCAGGTGTAATCTTCATGCCGCCGCCATTTACAACTGTAGTGTTACCTGCAGTATCTTTAGTTGTTACTGTTTCAAGACCTTTTAAGTCTTTTGCCATACGAACCTTGAGGTTATTGCTACCATCGGATACGACACCTAAATTATCTTCAGTAGTCAACTTGCTAACATCAGTAATACCACCGATTACGTTTACTTGCTCATTAAGCTTTTTGTTGATTACGGCACCGCTATCGCCACCGTATTTCATACCATCGTCTTTGGTTGCCACTTGGTGTGTTTTACCATTTTCGTCTTGGTATTTAATACGCGTGATTTCGTTGCCTTCAATATCAGGGTCGCCTTTTTCAGCAGTAATATCCGCACTACGGCCGTCTTTACCACTTAAACCGATGTGACCTACACCGTCTTTGCCGGACATGGATACAGCATCTTTACCGTCTTTACCAGTAATGCCTACCTTGCCATCTGTTCCGTTCGCACCATCTGGACCTGTGATAGATACACCATCCTTATTATCACCTTTGCCAACTTTTACAGATTCAGCTTTAAGATTTTTGCTCATCTTCACGTCAATGGTCGTGTTGCCTGTTGCTGCATCTTGTTTGATGAAAGTCTTGATATTTTCACCGCTATAGTCACTATCAGCAGCTTTACCTTCGCCTTGTACGATTACTGTAGAACCTAATTTACTAGTTTGTACACCGCCTACATTGGCATCAAATTTAAGGCCTGTTGCAGTTTGATTTGCCAAAGCTTGTTTCAATTGGTCTTCTGTTGCGGCACGACCAGATACAACATTACCTGGATCCCAAGTCTTATTATCAAGACCTGTAATATAGTTGCCTGTATTACCAGGATTCGCACCATCAGCTTGTTTACCCATTGTTACGTCGCCTGCTTTCACAGTGTCCGTAGCCGTAACAGTTCTAACATTAAGATCTTTCTTTAATTTAAGAGCAATCTTAGTATCATCACCAGTTTGAGTAATTTCTGTAGTGATGTTATCATCGCCGTTTACCGTTACTTTAGAGCCTAATTTATTCGTTTTTTCATCGTCATTATCCGCGTTAAAACGAAGGCCTTTATTGATAAGGTCAGTTTTAGTAGTATCAATTTTATCATTTAAATCATTCTTGGTATTCGTAATTTGGTCACCAAGATCTTGCTTAACTTGATGTAATTGACTGCCGTTTACTGCATCTTTAGAGTTTGGAGCCACATCACCATTAGCAACATTTGTTACCTTTTGGTCATTTGCATTGATACCGTTTGGAGATACATAATTCTTACCACCTACGGTCAAACCGCCGTTATTGATGGTAGTATCACCAGCAGTAACGCTATCCAAACCAGTCAATGTTTTAGCCAATTTCACATTCAATGTGCCAGTACCATCGGATACAACACCGATATTGTTATCAGACAATGTGCCTGTAGCACCGCCTTTAACGGCAACAGTATCACCCAATTTCTTATTGATTGTTGCACCGGAGTCACCGTCAAAGTTCAACCCTTTTTCAATAGTTTTATTGATTGTAACGATATCGCCAGCGTTCTTTGCGATATTTTGCGTATTATTAGCAATATTACCGGCATTTGTTGTGATATTTTGTTTGTTATCTGCGATAGCTTGTTTATTTTTATCGATTTGATCCTTATTGGCATTAACTGTATCGTTAACCTTTTTCAACTGATCTTCTGTAGCCGCGCGACCAGGAACAGCAACAGGATTGTCTACACTCCAATCTGTATTTTGAAGGCCTGTTACATGTCCTGCATTACCATCTACAGTTACAGGATGTGCAGCACCAACATTGATTGTATTGCCTAATCCAACAATATATTCCTTACCACCTGCTGCATTTGTACCTTCTGTTACAGTTACATTTGCATCTTTTGCTTTCACAGTAGGCGCTTTATCGATAGAGTTAATCACATTTTGTAATTGACCATAGTTAACCGCATCATTAGAGTTAGTACCATCAGCTACATTGGTGATCTTTTGGTTATTCGCATTGATACCGTTTGGAGATACATAGTTTTTACCATCTACGGTCAAACCGCCGTTATTGATAGTAGTACCGCCAGCTGTAACACTGTCCAAACCAGTCAATGTTTTAGCCAATTTAATATTTAATGTATCAGTGCCATTGGAAACAACACCGATATTGTTATCTGTCAATTTAGTTACATCAGTCACGCCGCCCACAACATTAGTTTGTTCGCCTAATTTATGAGTGAATTTATTATCTGCAGCTGCTGCAGCTTTTACATCGCCTGCATAAGATACGCCTTTTTCTACTTCCGTTTTAACTGCAAACAATTGGCTACCATTGATAACATCAGTGGAGGTAGCAGAAATACGACCAGCCGCTACATTAGTAACAGTCCGTTCCATACCTGCTTTGCCTACGCTTACTGTGGAAGCAGGGTTTGTGCCTGCAAAGTTATGAGTTACCCCATTGATTGTAGCAGAAGGAGTAGCCACAGCTGCTGCTGTTTCAGAGCCATTACCGATAGCTACGGCATTGTCATTAGCTACTTTCGTATTATTACCAAGAGCTAAACCGTTAGCCCCTGTCACAGTAGCACTGTTACCTAAAACCATGCCATTATCTGCGGAAATAGTAGAGTTACTACCTACTACATAGGAATTATCCGTTGTAATAGTATTCTTGTAACCGAATGCACCAGCTTTATTACCTTTAACTGTACCAGCAGTAACCTTTTTAATTTTATCGCCATTAGACTCTGTAGTTTCTGTAACAGTAGCCGACCCTACAGTATTTTCGCTGCCGATAGCATATGCATTATTACCATATACCTTATTGCCTCTACCAAGAGCGCCTGCAGCTGAACCAGATAGAGTAGCATTTGTCATATCAAAGCCTACTGTATTCGCATCGCCGAGGGATGTGGATTTCTCACCATATGCACCGGCTTGGCTACCGATAGCAAGAGAGTTATTCCCCCAGCTACGAGCCATAGCACCAATAGCGGAGCTAGCCACACCT